>Ga0307509_10007213_pt1 | contig 14632 bp, 21 predicted proteins | sample 10_EM_MG_FD_202245 | JGI IMG/M metagenome (GOLD analysis project Ga0307509, IMG submission 202245) | Populus trichocarpa ectomycorrhiza microbial communities from riparian zone in the Pacific Northwest, United States - 10_EM | ecosystem: Host-associated > Plants > Roots > Unclassified | place... | reverse complement strand
GCAAAGCTTGGAATTGTCGGGTAGGTATTTGTTGGTCGCGGCGACATGGCGCTCTAGGTCCTTGAGGTTCAACCCAACGACAGTAAGCATAGGGCTGGGGACGCCCTCTCCACCCTCGACGGAGTCAGCAATGATACGCGGCTCGAGAGAGACGACGGGAAAGGCGTTCTGCGCACGCGATCCAGCGAGGAACAACCACTTCATAGCTTTCTTCGAGTTCGAGACAAATTGCTCATAGGTGGACGAGGCGGAGATGGCGGTAGCAGATACGATGCCTTGAGAATGACCGGTGGCGCCGGCAAATCGTTCGAGCATTTCACCAGGTGTAAGGTTAGCGACCTTGAACGCCACAAGGTATTGAGTGAGCTGCGTAAGTGCAATCACTGGGAAGGACACGGCAACGGAAGCCAAGTACGAAACGGGTGGGCGGGGCACAGATCCGGATAACCATGAAGAGACGTCGAGGCCGTGATCATAGGAGAAGGAGGATGTGCGGACAAGAGGGACAAAGACTTCGTCGGTGATGGTCCGGATGAAGGGTTCGACGTATGGGGTGTAGAGGTCGTACAGCTTCTGGAGTTCGTCGAAATAGACCTCGTTGGCGCCCTGACCACCGAAAACGGCATAGATCGACGCGTCACCAGCTTCCGCGGCAGCAAAAAGGGCCGAAGGAGGCTGACGCGGAATATCTCTAATCCCGCTCGACTCTAGCGTCACGAGCGCCTTGAAGTAGGAGGAGATGACGGTTTTTCGGACGTCGAGATCGAAGGTGGAGGTGGATGTATGCACGTCTTGAGAGGTGAGGTAGGACTCGGTGAAGTGTTTAAAGGCGTCGTAAAGTAGATTAGTCCGCGGGCGCGAGGAATTAGGATCGGAGTTGACGTTTTGAGCCACGAAAGCTAGAAAGCGTGCGAAAAGCTCTACAGTTGCCTCTGAAGCGTTCTCAAGCTGGGTGGTGGTATCGATTGCGTCTTGCAATTTCTGGGAATGGATGAATCTCTCTCTAAGGATTTCGGCTGAGATCCATTCGTCATGGCTGGTGGAAACTGGGATCGAGACCTAAAACGAGAGGATAAGGGGTCGGAAAAGCGAAGGCGAGGTCTGCACATAGATACACGTACCCTGATCTCCCCCAACTCAAGGATGAGGGGGCGCGTCGCGATTGGAGCCATGATTTCGACGTGCGCGTGAACGGACGAGAGCAGTCAGACTGGAGATGGGAGGCAGGAGGGGAGGGATGGAGGGGATGATGGCGGTCGAGAGCAACCTGGAGGACTTCGAGGCAAGTCGGAGGTTTTTAAATGACCTGCTGGCATCGTTGGCCGTGGTTGGTTGGGGTTCTCTGCGACGCGACTCGGGTTCCATGTCTTGGGGAACATGCCGATTGGGGAAGTAGTTGCCTTTTATATTCACCCCCATCGGTGCTCTTCCTGGTGTCGGCGAGGAAGTCAGAGCCTCGGAACTCAGAGTCCGGTTCGCAGACGGTAAAAAAAAATACAGTACGTCAACCAATATACTTTAATTATCCTACCCGCGGGTCCGCGCCTCCCGCTCGACCTGCCAGATCTCTTGCACACCCTCTCTGAAGTACACGACGTTATATTCGACAAGCCCTCTGCGGCTCTCAAACGTCTGCGTAGGTATCAGCGCAAGCAACGCCAGCTGGGGTGTGATCAAGTGACATGTGACCGTCGTCTCCGTAGACGCAGGCGACAGCGAGGCTGACGCAGATGGATAGAATAGAACCTTGGGAGGATCGGCCACCTGATCCGTGTCCGGGAGTTTCCCTTTATCAGATGAAGAAGGGGAACGAGGAGAATCGCTGGGGGATGTCTGTATCGATGCTGATGGGGGCTGCACGGGTTGGCAGGGGAATAGCTTCTGGCGTTCCTCGAAAGTGGATGCTTGAACAGATCTAAGATTAAAGATAAAGATTGGGATAAGCATCTGATTGATCGGGGGAGACAACACTCACTTGTATAATGGGCCGAACGAGTGGAGGGTGAGCAAGAAATCGCTGCACAGACTATGGGTCGCCGAATCGACGGGGGAAGCATCCGTCGCCACGTAGAGGCGAGATTTCACGTCGAACAGGAATGCTTTGGTCGCTTGGGAATTCTGGGATGTACAGGTCAGCGGACGAGGGCGGCACTAGGATTCGGAGCGCTCACGCCGCAGAAAACGTTGAGCAGGTCCTCAATGTAGGGAAGGGAATCGATCAACTTGTGCACCACTCTGGAAAAAGCGTCTTGCAACGAGTGGTCGTGAATCGAGGTGAGATAAAAGTTCACAGGAATGTGACCAAAGTCATAGTCGTCAAGTTCCTCTAGCACCCGCTGCTGTATGTGCCTGAAGTTTTCTGGTGTGTCGTTCGCACACAACTGTGATCGCGAGGGAAACCTGCTCACCAATCTTGTACTCCTCCGATAACGCCTCCGCCTTGTGAACGAACACCTCCAGGTTCACATTCTGATTCTCCTGATACGCCGTGATAACCAAATCAACCAGGCGTGCAATTGGCTGTTGGTGGTGATCCTATCGCCCACATGATCAGTGATTCCCCAAGAATTACCCACAGCGACGCACTTGAATGTCAATGACGAACACAATAGTTGGGAATTGTGACAGCGGCGTTGGCAGCGTCTGTATCGTAAGGCTCCCAGGACAGTCCCATATCTCGAGGGGTATGACTGTGCTAGAGTGATGTTTCATGAACGTTCGAGCACGATCGAAGCATTCACTGACTCGTATGCGATCTTGACAACTTTGGTGGTGGGTTCGATGAAGAATGCGTCCTTGGGCGGAAGGCCTTTGAAAAGGACCTCCTGGATCGATGTCTTGCCGCACCTGCGCGGGAACTATCAATCAGCGGCGACTTGGGCGGGGGAAAGCACCCTACTTTCGTAATCCCGTCAGCAGAATTTTTGTCCGTATGACCTCTGCGACGGGAGCAGTCGTGCTGGGATTGGTGGAGGGTGCCGCGTCCATTCAGTCCCCTTTGAATCCTCTATGGTGGGAAGCAAGATCCTAGTCCCCCGGCGGCCAACGTCAGCGACCAAGGACCTGTAGCGTGAGACGCTTGAGCGGACGCCCGAGTAGACAGGGTAACATGACCACCGACCACGGTTTAGAGCAAGTTCGGCAAGGTGGACGACAGGAACAGGGTCTGGGGTCGGGAATCCGGCCCCGATGAACGTTCGTTATGGAAAAAGAAGCGACGATTAAGTGTCGGCATACTTAAGTACACCACCCAGCTGCCGTGCAGCCATCCCGGTTTTGGTTGCCCCCTTCCGCCAACCCACAGCCCCCCTCTAGCAAACCCTACACTCATTCTCTGACCCCTCCGTTCGCCCTTGATAATGAAGTTTGGCAGGAAGATCAGTGTACGTCCACTCTGCGCGACTCTCCACTTGGTTTCGTCTCAACCCGGTTCTCGTCGTCTCGTGTAACAGACTGCCCTTTACAACGAATGGAGGCCATTCTACCTCGACTATTCCGGCCTCAAACGAATCCTAAAGGCGCGTGCCCCGACTACCCCTGGCGTCCGGATGTATCCACCTAACTCACCGAGCAGGACCGGACCTTCTCAAAAGCATGGAATGATCACGACGAGAAGTACTTCCGGGTTTTCTTGGAGCGCGAGTTGGACAAGATCTATGGGTTTCACAAAGAGAAGGTACGTCCCCTGATCAGTGGCAACTGCGTCTAACCACGACTCATTTTGGCATATCACAGGCGCGGGAGCTATCCCGTCGGATTCGAGAAGCGGAGAGCTCTGTCAAAACCCTCGTCGAAGAGGAAGCTGACCTCACTGCCCAAGGGCATGGGCAAGGGCACGGGTCACGCCATGCCAACGGCTCGTCGGGTCGTGCTACAGATGATACCGAGGCGCAGGAAGAGCATGGTATTGATGCAGATGAGGGGTCTGACGACGACGACGAAAGCGTTGGCCACGGCGACGACGAACACTCCCTGGACGAGATTGAGGAGCAATTCCATCTCCTCGAAGAGGAGGTCGCCAACCTCGTCGCCGACGTTCACGACCTCGCACTCTACACAAAACTCAATGTCACCGGATTCATGAAAATCCTCAAGGTGCGTGGTTCTCACGTGGAATTTTTTGGAATATTCATTTCGTTCACAGAAACACGATGTTGGTCCCCCTCGCTTGGTGGGTTCCCAAAAATTAATAACATTCCCCCTCACAGAAACGAACAAACCGGCCCTTGAAACCCACTTTCGTCCAAGAATACCTCGAGAAACGGCCCTTCCACAGGTACAACTACGACGGGATCATCGTCAAACTCTCCAAACTCTATGACCTCGTACGAACCCGCGGACATCCCATCCAAGGCGATTCATCTGCCGGGGGGAATCAGAGTGCTTTCGTTCGGCAAACGACCAAGTATTGGGTCCACCCCGACAATCTCGTTCGCTTGAAATTGGCGATTCTTCGCCATCTTCCCGTACTCGGTACGCGTTGCTTGTCTTCCACCGGTTGTGGTCGACCTCCCACCTGATCGGTAGTACGAAGAATCGCTGACTCAGATATCCTACAGTCTTCAACCCCAACAAGGACTTCGAAGTCAAGGACGCTGGTAAACCTCCCCATCCCGGAATTACCGAGGCAAATACTGACTCAGTGGGGCGATTCCAGCTATCACGTCGATCTATATGGACAATGAGGATCTAGAGCTGTATCTCGGGAGGCTGGAAAAGACGGAAGGCGCAGAGGCAGTTCGGTTGCGCTGGTATGGGGGTATGGAAGTCAAACAGGTATGTTTCCCATCCCGACCCTGCTCCCTACGGCTCTTGCTTAACACGAACGTAGATCTTCGTCGAGAGAAAGACGCACAGAGAAGACTGGACTGGTGAGAAGTCTGTAAAGGCTCGTTTCCCAATCAAAGAGGACAAGGTCGACGCTTTCCTCCGCGGCGAGTATACTATGGACGAGGAGTTCGAAGAATTGTTCAGGAAAGGGAAAAAGAGCCGTCAAGACGTCGATTCCATGATCCAGTTGGCGAACGAGGTTCAGTACGCTGTCTTGACCAGGAAGCTTCAGCCTGGTGTGTATCTCGTTCCTCTTTCACGAACGTTTCTTGACCATCATTCGCGTAGTGATGCGTACCTTCTACAACCGAACCGCCTTCCAGCTCCCAGGCGATGCTCGTGTCCGTATCTCTCTCGATACCGAACTGACCATGGTCCGCGAGGATAACTGGGATGGGCGTGCTCGTGCGGGAAATCACTGGAGGAGGATGGATATCGGGATTGACCATCCATTCGAGCAGCTCGCTCCTGAAGACAAGGAACTGTTCACCTACGGTGTCTTGGAAGTCAAGCTTCAGACTCAGTTTGGTCAAGAACCTCCGCAATGGGTTACGGAGCTTGTTCAGTCTCACTTGGTCGAAGCAGTGCCCAAGTTCAGGTACAGTGGCTCTAATGGCACAGTCGCCTCGGCTCGCACTCATGGTTATCGTATGTCTAGCAAATTCATTCACGGGTGCTCCACGTTACTTCCCCATCGTGTTGATCTGGTTCCATTTTGGCTGCCTCAAAGTTCGTCTCTCTTTATAGTCCCTGTTTTTTATGGGGCTGAAGTGAAACACAGTGGATACGGACATCCTCAAGCCTGACACCGGCTCCGTCCCATTCGAGCGGAAATCTGCACCTCACTCTAGATTAGCTTCTGCAGACGTTTCTACAGAAGCTTCTTCAGGACATCTAACCCCAGAGACGCGGAACAGTGAACATCATTATACAGAACCCGTCTCTGAGGGTGAAGAAGATGAAGAGATGGACCTTGCCCCAGCCAAGGACGAGCGCAAACGGACGGGAATCTCGGGTCGAGAACTTGACGAAGCCATCGCGTTCCGCGAGAGGAAGTTGAAGGAGAGCCAATCTACCTCCGCCATCGTGGATGGTGAGGAGGGCCCTGATGAGAGGACACCGTTCTTGAAGAACCGGACCACGTCTACCGCTTCGAACGTCAAGCCGAGGGCATTGTCGATTGACCCATTGGCGCCTTCCCATGCCTTTGATCGGACCTTGAGGGAGAGGTTGGGTAACGAACTTGAGGCTGGCGCTTCTGGCGTGGCGAAGCGAGACGGTAGGAGGACCGAGAATGACGAACACGAAGATGAAGATGGCGAGGTAGCGGCCGCCCTTCGGTCGAATGAACGAATCCTTTCGAGAGATTTCAGAGCGCCGGAGGGTAAGAGGATCGCTGTACCCGTCAGAATCGAACCCAAAGTGTACTTTGCATCCGAGCGAACATTCTTGGTATGTTTCCCCTCCAAACCCCGGATCTAACGAACGTTCACTCAATCATTCCTCAGAAATGGCTTCACTTCTCGATCTACATCGGAACGATCGCCACCGCCCTCCTCAATTTCATCGAGCCAGGCGACACGAACGGATTGATCGCCACCGCGATGTTCACGTTCGTGGCTCTGCTCGCCATCGCGTACTCCGCCGCCGTGTTCATTCACAGGTCGTTGAGGTTGAGGACGAGGAGCGCGGAAGGTTGGTATTACGATAAGTACGGGCCTACTGCCCTTTCGCTCGCCCTCGTCGCGGCGCTCTTGACGAACGTTGTCCTGCGTTTGTCCGAGCTTTGAAGATCCTCCGAACATTTGAGAAACACGAACTTTGGAAACATTCAAACTAAAATATAAAAAAGCACAGACTTGGGGGACTGGTTGGTTGGTTGGGTTTCAGGCCCGGTTTCATGGAACTTGGATATTCCGCTATGTTTTTCTCCACCTTTCCGCTCGCTCGCACACAACTTTTGCTACCTATCTCGTACCAATATCACGAATAGAATTATTCCCTGGTTCCAATCACCGCGCGCTCGAAGCGGCCTCCGTAAGCTTACGCAGACCCTCCAACTTCCCCGAATACCAAACCGTGTGAGCGAAGAGCTTCCCCGAGAGTAGGCAATGCAAGGAACATCCAAAGGCCGAACTAATTGTGTTCGGGATCCTCGTGCTGCTTCGTCCGAACGTCCCATAATTCCGACAAGCCGCGGGTCCCGAATATAATTTGGTCATATCGCGAACGCACTGTAAACGAAATGCAATCTCTCGGCGAAACACCTTCTGGGCACCTCAAGAACCATTTACCATGAAATGCGGGAGCTCGCGATGAAATTCCTCCGAGGTGGCTTCAATGAATGCAAGGAGGTCCCATCAAAACCCCACGCCGAATGATTGAATCATCTCATGGCGGGGGGTAACGCTTTCCAGGACAAGTGGGTACTAGTATTCTTGGGGAAGGAGGAAAACATCGATGTTGTAGATACGAGAGCTATGCGAAGACGAGGAGGGCGTGTGGGTGATAGCAGGTAACGCCGGAAAAAAGGGTAACGAAATACGGCGGGGGGTGTATACAGATAAGGTGGAGTGAATGCAGTGGCGCGAGGTTGAATGAAGAATGGTCCGGGGGGAACGAGGCGAGAGATAAGGGATAATTAATGGGATCCGTAAGTGAACTTGAACCCGTCTCCTCCGTGATGCCCTCCACCCTGGAAGAAATGGGCGAATGGGTGTTGGCCGGCGAACCCTCCACCCTGGGATGGGTGACCGCCCTGTTGAGCCATAGGATCGTTCGGGTCGTCTCCGTTATCGAACCGTTGTCGTAACTCTGGGTCCGTGAGCACCTCGTACGCTTCGTTGACGGCGGCCATCTTGGCTTCTGAACCTCCCTTGTCTGGGTGTGCTTTAATCGCCGCTCTACGGCTGTGAAAAGATGTCAGGTTGGGTCTACAACCGAAACAGCAAAGGGCCGGGTGACTTACAATGCCTTCTTTATCGTCTTCTGATCAGCATCTCTCGATACTCCGAGAACCTTGTAGTAGTCCTTCTGCTTCGACTGCTTCAAAAGCTTCTGTGCCCTGGTCACTCTCTGCTGGAAGTACCTATCCTTCCTTCCGCAGGCGTCCCAGGCTTTTTCCATGACTCTGACCGCCTCTTCGTACTCCTCGTTCGCAAGTAGGGCCTCTCCTTGACCAAGAAGTGCATCGGCATCCTCGTGACCGCCGACCATTTGACCCAGTTCCCGACACCACTCTTCTCCCTTCTTCGGTTGACCAATGCGGACGTATGATTTGCACAGACCCCTGAGGATCGCCTCCCTTCTTGGACTCGACTTCCGTGGAGGGGTGAGTGTAAGCCATGGAGGGAGGCCAAGAATTTCTCGCATGGTTTCGGCGTCGAGAGCCTGATCGTACTTGCTCGCGAAGCCTCCCTTTTCGAGAAGACTGATGGCGCCCTTCCAATCCTCGCCGTTAAGGAGGTCCTGGAGTTTGTCGAAGGTCTTGCCGAAATTCTTGACGAGGCGACGGGCAGCGAAACATTCCTTCGAGTCAGGATCGTAGTGGAGACACTGCTTGAGATTGTTCATCGCGGAGTCGGTTGACGTTGTGGGTAAGAGGAAGTAGGTCAGTCGGAAGATCCGCATGAACTGTGATGTCGACGGAGCGGTAAGGTGAATTAATCGGCTAACATTCGAAATTGCATCAGCAAGCGTGGCCTGAATGCGGCCATAGCGTCGAACGTACGTCAGATCTCCGACAGCCATCTCGAGATCACCAGCAGCCAACGAGCATTCCGCGCGCTGTTGTCTAATTTCGAGTGAGTGCGCTGCCACGGCGAGGGCGGTGGACGCAGCCTCTTCACACGCGGTCCACAACTTGGCGCGAGCAGCCTGGGTAGCTTTCTTGTGCGCGGCTTCGCCTTCGATGATTTGGGAATCGAGTTCCTTGAAGGACGAGCTCTCGCTCTTTGGGTTTGACTTGTACAACTCGAGAGATTCCTTGGCTTCCGTCCAGTTGCCACCCTTGGCGTGTATACGAGCTTTCATGAGGTGCGCCTTGTCGAAAGAACTTGAGGTGAGCTCGAGGACCTTTTCAAAGTCTTGAAGAGCGCTTGGGTGTTTGTTGAGCGAGTAGTATGCGGTGGCTCGTTTATAGTACAACACATAGTCGGTTGGTGATTGCTCTAGGCAAGAGAATGAGTCTCCACAAAATTCGGATATCTTCCCTCTCTCACCGATTGCTTGTGAATAAGCAGTAGCGGCAGGGCCAAACTTTCCGGCGGACAGGAGAGAGTTTGCGTGGTTGATCAGGGGCATCAAGCCTGGCGGGTAGAGGGAGCCATCTGCCTTGATTCCTGGGACCAAAGGCAGTAGAATGGAAAGCAGCCAAACGCCCCTCATGATGTTCGTGAGCAAAAGAGCGTAGGATGTCGTGGCCGTCGTTGGTGGGGGTACAGTGCAAGTTGGGAAGGTGATCGAAACCTGGTTGAACTTACGTGGAGCTGTCCCGTCCACTCCACGTGACCTCACCCCAAGAAGAAACCCGCCGCCGGGAGTGTTGCCATGTGGAATTCCCGGCGCAGCTCGTCGAGCGTTTGCGAACACACGGGCGACGAACTGATAGTTGGTGGTTGACCGTAACCGCGGTATATCTGCTTGGTTAATCCGTCATGTGCGCCCTTATACGCGTCGGGGCCACGAGGCGGGTGGACGCGCAAAAGGGCAGGTTGATGTGCCAGATTTATTATCAATCAAGGTAAGTGCTCGGTAGCACTTATCCCTTGGCCGATATCTCGGGGATGCCTTTATCCACCAACGCAGCTTGGGACTGTGATCAGATCGCGGTCTTGGACATATTCAGAGTCGGGGCAATGCTGGGTCGGTTCACTCGGTCTTTGCGGTCACCGTACCACCTGAACGTCAGGAGAATCAACCGTAGTTGCCGGCGGCTAACTCGTTGGTCGGCCACAGCCCACAAAGTCACCGACACTATCTCAGGATCATCCATTTACCCGGATGTGTCGCACCACCGACCGTCTCTATTAGGAACAGACCGACGTCAAGTGCATGGTAATATGCGATTGATATTGATGCTCAGATGGGCGTGGGTTGTGCACGGGCGGACAATATCTAGTGTCAAGACAGGGCATCAACAAGGCAAGGTAGGGTGAAAGGAGGGAAAAACGGTAATATCTTATCAGGAAAATGGGGAATAACGTTCGTAAACTTTCGGAAAGAACAAGGGAACCATATGATGTGAAGTATGCAGGTGAGGAAGCAACGGGCGAAAAGGTCATTTACAAGGGACCAGGGACTGCACTCGCCCGTCGGCTATTACTTTGAGATGATAATCGTTCCGTTGCGCCGTTGCCCCACGACTTGCCTATTTGCTGATACATCCATCTTCACCGGTCACCGAGGTCCATAAGCATCGTTAGGGCCAGGCGACCGGCGACCATAGCCTCCTCCATAGGCATCCTGCGGTCCGGGGGACTGACGACCATATCCACCACCGTAAGCTTCTTGAGGGCCAGGTGATTGCCTTCCTGCTCCATACCCGGGTGGCAATCCGGCTTGAGGTCCGGGGCTCTTTGTGCGGTTGATCTGGTTCATCGGAATCACCTCTCCCCTGATGCTCGGTGAGCTTGGGCGACTCTCGTGGAAGCCCGGTGGGTTGAAACTGTCGTGATATGGAGCAGCGCCCGGGTCGTCACGGTAGGGCTGGTTCGGGTTTAGATGGGGAAGTGGTGGAACTGCGTACGGGTCTGCAGCGTAGAGATCGACCTGAGACTGCGAAGCGCCCAATCCACCATCGCCATATGCGCCTCGGAAACTCGGGTCACGCAGAGAGCCACCGTCAGTTGAGCCCTGGACACCCGCGTGGTCGCCCTGCCCCGCAACGTGGCTTTCGCTATTGAGGTCCGGCCACTTGATCTCGCCTGGTGGAAGGGGGGTGGATCAGCGTCAACAAGACAGGTCGTGGAGTGGCGCCACCACCGTTGCTTACCATCATCGTAGGTAGCCGACCGATGCTTCCTGGTGAATTTCCAGATGAAGAACGCTATAATTCCCAACAACGCAATGCCACCCGCAACCGACAGCCCAATGATGGAACCCGTGCCAAGTCCAGAACTTTCCTCCCCTTTCGGAGGCGAGCTGGGGGTTGGAGTAGTAGCGCTGCTCGAGGCCGAAACGGTGACAATGATGACCGTTTTTGAACCATCCGATCCGGTACTTTCGACACTGCTGACGACAGGGGGCTGTGATGTCGGTGTATTCGTCGGCGGAGGAGGGGTGGAGGTAGGAGTTTGCGGGGTCGAAGTAGGGGAAGGTTGACTGGTCGTCGAACTGACGACGTTCGGGCGTGATGTTGTTTCCGATGTCGTCGTGGACGTTGGGGTTGGTGTGGAGGTCGGTAACGACGGGATTATTGGCGAACTGGGGTCTTGGCGGGGAACGAACTGGACGTCATGATGTGGGAGAGGTTCTACCTCAGGGTCCGACGAAGACACCGACAGCATGACAATGAGCGAGAGGCAGATGAGGAAAACGATACATCGTCCGGGAGTGATTGACCTTGGAAGAGGGAGTGGCATTGGCATGAGCTCAAGACGGAGCCTGGACGACCAGAGATCCCTTGGATTCAAGTCGTCGTGCAGCTGGTTGACGGAATAATCGCAGGCGGGGTATGTGTGTCGGTTCCCCCAGACTTGGTGGAAGCCAGAATGAAAAAAGAAATCCACAGTTGCTGTGCAACCGGCAAAACTCCGGTTCACCAGAACTTCCCATCCCGTTGCCGAGTGTTTCGGGGGTGCCGCTGCGGACCCTATGTTTTTCTTCTTACGTACACATCACCCGAGCAGACCGGTAAACAACAGGTATCTAGTCCAGCGACCGTCTCTGTAGCAACTTGGCTATCTCCCGATGCTCCTTCATCCACTCCTCGAATGTCGAGCTTGTCCTCTCCCTCATCTCGATCAGGTAGTTGGCGAAAACGATCAACATCCCATACCGATAACTGGACCATCAAAATAATCATCAGTTTCGAATGGACGGAAAGGGAGGCCAGGCGCACAGATAGTTCACTCCCATGCTCATCAGTTTCCGTTGCTTCGCACTTCCGCTTTCACTGGTCTCAACCTTCAGTTTGTATCTTGAGCCGCAGTCACCCACAATCAGATATTGAACGGATGCGCTAGATTCATTCAACGTACGGGTAAATGGCCTTTCGAAGGTTCTGCACGTCCTCCATCAGATCGATGGCCCTGTCGGCCAACTTTTTCGCAACCTTTCCGTGCGAGAGCACCCCCACGAGTTGGAGGATGAGTTTGTATTCTCCTGCGTGCACGAAAATCCGTTAGTCTGGTCCCCATCCAAACAGTCGACATGAACAACACTCGCCTTGCATGTACGCCTCTTCTTCCGACGGACCGTCGAGTGAGTCGTAGAATTCCTCCTGCGTATCTTCGACCGGTGGGACGGCTTGGCCTTCCCGATCAGCCCAGGCATTCGTCGTGGCAATCAGGCATGCGGTGACCATTCCAGTCGTGGTCCGCCCTCGACCCATCTGACAGTTGAAAACGAAATCAGCATTGCATTCCAGCCCACTCCGCACTCGGTCCAGGAGCTGGGAGAAGACTCCAGGCAAAGGCGCCTGTTCGTCTGTCTGAATTCTCGGTTAGCCGTGTTTTGGATGCCAAGACGATCGACATACAATCGCCACCCTGCCATAATTAACCTATAAATAGCTAAGTAAATCACATGCCAGGAGAACTTGGCCATGTGCTCACCTTGTAACCTTCACTGGCCACGTTCCCGAACACCTGTCGAGGGGTCATGATAGCGTTTTCCTCGACATGCTCCCAGATCGGCACGATAGTAAAGACGCCCGGTCTATCCTCGACCTCGTCGTGGAGGAGAATACGACCATCTCCTGCTCGGACCTCCCTTAATACGTCTTTCTTGAAGTTCTCTTCCATCGCCTCCACAACAGCAGTTGTAACTCCGGTTGCTCTATGTCGAGATGCCAGTTAGGCACTGGTCCTCGGAAGCAGCGGCACACTTACTCCACATTCTCCAGAGGCCTGTCCACAAGCCGTAGGACGTGCGGCCGTCCTGCGATGTACAAAACAGGTTCCTGGCGGAAGGGATCAGTGGATCTTCCCATAAGCGATCAGAACAATCCACACCTCTCGTAACGATGTCCAGAAGACGGTGTTCTTTCCTTCCGGGTGTGCGTCCAACCTCTGGAGCGCCCGTCGTAATCTTCGGCATCGATCAGAACCGGTGGGGGGGCTACGACGGCTCACTTACCCCTCGTGTGTCGGCATACCACTGTACTCGGTTAGATCGTCACGAGAACATGAGTCCAATGACCGTTAACTCACCTTCCGCAGACAGCTCTTGTTTCACCATCCCCCAAGATGAAATCAGTCGCGTCAGTATCATTTGGCGAAGCGCCCCTCCTAACGATCCGGAGGGTTAGAGGGACCGTTCGGAAATTAGGGGATCCGTCGATGCGCCTGAGTAGCAAGATCGCCGGTCAAATACGCACGAGCGGCATAGATCTTGGTATGAACGCACTCGGGAAGTGACACCTTCTGTAAGTTTGAGAAGAAATCACTCTTCAGAATAGTCGACGCGGACAGGATGGCGCCGTTTCGGTTAGTGACCACTTGCGTGACTTCATCTGGCATAGCCTCCCCTTCCGTTACCCGAGCCCGCTCTAAGAGCTTCAAAGCGTTCAGCCCATCTGCTCCCAGTTCCTTTTCGAAGGTTTTGAGGACTGGCATTCCGTGAACACAATCGTAAGCGGAGGGGATTAATTGCGTGGGACGGCTTTTGTACCTGGTCGCTTCTTAACGAAGCTCTCGAAGGATTCGTACGACTGCACGGTGTCAGGCTCAATAGAGTGCAGATACGCTTGGAAGACGATGAGTTCGAAGTATCGCCTTAGGTTCTGCAAACCTGGGAGTAATCTGAGTCAATTCACGATACCCGAGGGATCACCAGCCACCGTACGCACCCTTGTTGGCCAAGGCTTTCTTCTGCCGGTCATCTGTGACCTGTTCACACTGTGCACGAGCCTCCTCAATCGAGTCTCGCAGGTTATACACTTCTGCACAAAGGTCGATCGCGTCATCCACCTCGTTCTTGATGGCTGGACCTTTCCGGACCACTCGGAGAACGTCTGGGAGGCGCGTTAAGTATTTTAACCCCACAGATAGTAAGCAACTGAAGACGTACTATTGATGACTTGGTAAGATGGTCGGGACGGCGACTCGACATCGGAGACGAATGAGCCTTCCATAGAGGGGAAATATTGCGACCGTGATCTAGTCACCGCCGGGGTCTGGGGGACGGAAGGTATCCTGTTGCTGCTCAGCCAGTTCTGGATCAGAACAAGGATGATCTGTGGGAGTAGAATTCAATCCTCAACGTCCAACCAGAGGCGGAGCAGGCCCGGTTCGCTCACCGAGGTCAGAGTACTCCGTCCACGCCCAAGTTGACAATTGAGTACGATTGGAGTGTCGGAGGCGTGTGTCCGGATGACGACATCTATGAGTTCACTCAAATCGACAAAGTCAGGTACTTTCTCTGCAGTGATCGGAATGCGAGCGTAGACAAGTTCAACCCCTTCCGCAAAGTGCTTCCTCGAAGCCATTGTTTCTTTCATGACCGATATGGTCCCTGGGCGGGCATCCTCCCAAATCGGCACCACAGAACCGTCCTGGGTCTCGGTGTGGAGCAGTAACCTATTGTCATCTAAGATCGTGGACGATAGAAGAATGGGTCAACCGACCTGCCGCCGAAGGCA
>Ga0307509_10007212_pt1 | contig 14633 bp, 17 predicted proteins | sample 10_EM_MG_FD_202245 | JGI IMG/M metagenome (GOLD analysis project Ga0307509, IMG submission 202245) | Populus trichocarpa ectomycorrhiza microbial communities from riparian zone in the Pacific Northwest, United States - 10_EM | ecosystem: Host-associated > Plants > Roots > Unclassified | place... | reverse complement strand
TTAAAGAGTCCGGATGAGAGAATCAAGCCTCCGCTATGTGTGAGAATCCTACATCTTGATACTGTATATACTAGAAGATATAGAAGCGACTTTCTTGAAACCCAGATCATTAGTTCACCAGACCAAGGAGGCGTTAGATGTGAGACATGTAAGGTGAGATGTGAAAAAAAAAAGGTGCTGCCGCCCCAGACGCCGGCCGACATCTGAGGAAGCAGCGAATTAATTGAAGTTGTGATAGTGGGGATGAGGGGCGGGATACATCAGGACGCGGAGAAGAGGGGAGGAGGACGAGATCGAGAGTCTGGGGCAGTCTAGACGTGGGAACGATGTGACGTTGCGTCAGGACGCAAGGAACATTGGAACGCAAGTGACAACGCACAGGACGCAGTGGACGCGGACAATACGTCCCTTGCGTCAGGACGCAACGCCGACAGATCGGAAGCGGGATCTGTTTTTGCTGATGTTCTTCATATGGCCTTTAAGAACCTGGCGAGGCGTACTGTGACTTGAAAAAGCCGGCATTTCCATCCCACAATCTTCAGCCACGATCACACCTTTAACTTTCGAAAGTGCTTCTATAGTCTGCAACCTCATTCCTAGGGCATGTTGGCGGCCATATTGTGACAAGATCAGCCAGGCGGCATCATTCTTGTTTGACCTGCGGTATCCATCTTTGATCTGATCCTTATGTGCTAGTTCACCGATCTCTGTAGAATATATCGATATGGATCCAAAACGCTGTACGAGGGAGGCAAAGTGAGTCAGGTAGTGCATCTTGATGAAGTTGAAGTGGTTCTCACGCCGTATCAAATCCGCCCGCCGATCGGACCTTTCAACCCACTCTTGATCAGCCTGTCGCCGGTGATTGGTGATGGTTCGATTGTGGACTTCTTTGGCACGCTGATCCGCCATCAGTACCCTTAGCTCCCGATCCTGGCGATCTGCTCAGGTGCGAGTAGCCTTCTAGGTACGGAACTCGAGAAGAGTGTCCTTTGTCCGGTGAAATGTCTGCCGGTAGCTTTCCATGTAGGAAAGTGTATCTGGTGTATGACTCCGATATTGAGCCATGAGAGAGAAATCAACCAGCATGCTAACACACTTCAAAGCGCTCTTGAAATCATGATACTGAGGACTGTCCGCATTTCGCAATGCGGACGCCAATACGGCTGAAGTACAACGGCCGAGATTGCACATCTCCTTTCCCTGCAATTGTGTGATTTCGCAATAGGTCTTTTTTGATACGCTGAATCCGGAGTAACGAGGAATTTCTTTCCAAGAATCGTCGAGCGCCTGTTCATCAGCAAAAATTATTATATGCGTCCTGAGCGTCCCATGCCTCAGACGCTCAGGATGCTCAGAACGTTAACCGTTACTCTGGACGCGACGTCGGCCAGACATCACGTCCGGAGGCCATTCCCTATCTACCTCTGCGTCCTCGGCGTCACGACCACCACCACCACCAAGCACATGTGTCCAGATGCCCCTCAGCCCCTAAGCTCTCCCGCATCCCGATGACCTCCTTCTTGTGCCTCCCTCGTCACGGCGGAATCCAACTCCACTCTACCATCCGGAAGACTATCCGGATGCTTAGTCTTCTGGATGCTACACAGCGATATTTGAACCCCCTCTGCATCAATTGCCATGTCTGGCTATAGGCTCCCAATGCCTTCCAAATAGCTCTCATGTTCGTCGTGACGGCATTGTGATGGCTCACTTGCATACTCTCGACGGCGTCTTTATAGCACACATATTCCAGATGCCGTCTTGACAACGTCGTGATAGCTCACATCCATACTCTCGACAGGTTGATGATAGCACACATATTCCAGAAGCCGTCTCGATCGCTCCACTATTGATTCGTATTACAGAGTGCCATTCACAAAAGCTTCGAGGCGGTGGTGCCTCTTGTATCTTGACTTTGCACCTCATCCGTATCTTGATATTCTATTATTACTAGTCTACTGCCATGACCAGGGCGTCCAGGACACCCTGGCCATGGCGATTCTACGTTTCTGAGCTCTCGCTCAGATCTCGCTCAGAAATACACCCCAAATTGTCCTCACGGCTCCACAGATCGGCTAACCAAAATCTAATAGTTTACATTTACTGCAATTCAAATTCCATAAACTCAACCGTTCACACATCGCCAGGTCTACAAAAAACCATTCTCTCCCACGCCTGGGTGACTTTCCTGTGAGTGGTCCAGGCTCAACGATAGCCGACTGGCGAAACCCGGGGTCGCTGGCCCCTTTTGCGCTAGTCCCAGCGTCAGCTCCTGTGAGTTACCTAGGCTCACCGGATCTAAATCTAGCATCTGAAGCGCCTGGGTGAATGACCCCTGGTTGTAGTCAAACGACAGTTGGCTCCCCTGGGATGCATCTTGACTCTGCCGGTAGTGCTCTAAACTCCCGGCGTGATTGTTGAGCGGTGTCTGTTTCCGCACAGCAGCTCGTCTTGGATTCCGGCTGGATAGCTGACGCCTGGATAGCTGACGCTCCAGTTCAGCATGAACTGCGTCATTATTGTCAGCAAAGCCTTCACAACTTTCCTGCATCATACGATGATTTTGCTGGATCCTGTCTGTGATCGTCTCACGCAGATTCCTGAGCATGAGTTGCTGCGTTGGCCGTGCTACTGCCCGCCAGGTGTTCTTCTGCCGTAAGAAAAGGTCTTGCAAGATTGGTTAGTCATCAGAACAAAAACGAAGGACAGGGGGGACATTGAGGGTCTCCTACCTCCAACTGCGTCAGGCTTGAAGTCCGGAAGATCCTGATACACCCCAAGTCGATATGCGCGTAGTTGATGGCACAGGATTGCACAAGTGAGACACACCATCGTACGATTGACATGATTGATGAATTCCGGGTCTAGCATCCCAAGCTTTCTCTTGCCATTGAACCACTTACGATAGATGGTGTCGGCAATCTGAGGCGCGAGGAACCGGAATGATATAGGCTGCCTCCAGGTCATAGTCAGTCGTGATTGGAAGTCCTGGTTGGGTGACAGGCGACGGCCGGATACACACCTCATACCAATTTGAGGGGCACATGAACCTGTCATCCTCGAGAAGGTATTCGACTCTATGAGAGATGGCAGTGGGGTCGCCCAGTAGTCCGTATAATTCCCTTATATGATTTTTTATATAATGGACAAACTGCACCCGCACGCCAGAGTGTTTTGGACGTATCTTTCATAGTTAGTGCAGCACCCTTTATGTTTGTGACCTCTGACTTACAATGTCTATACTCTGCGACGACGGTTCAATATTTCCGGCATCCGCAATCTCATCTTGCGCTCAACTCCAAACACTATGCACCACAGACGTCAAAGCAACCAGGTTCGGAAGTGGGTTAAGATAAAGGGTGTACTGAAGCATCAGATCCTTTGCTATGCCTAGTATTTCACCATCCACGCCTGTCAATGTGTTTCGCTGCGAATTAATTACATGCCGGACAGACACAGTTCCTCTTGTACTCGGTTCGCCTGGTGGACTCAAGCTCCTGATACCAGACGTTGTTGTGCTAGGGACGCCAAGTGGGGACGAATACCGTGCTACGCTTGATGATGGGAATGTCGCCGGGGACCAGGGCCTACTGGGGGTTATGGTCAAACGGGCCGCGGGCGTCCGTGGGACAATTGCTGCCTCTTGTGAACCCGAGTTGGTCGAAATTCGCATAGTCCTTGGGCGATTGTTTCCGTGTGTCTCCAATCGTAGCCCATGATGACGTCTAGGTGTTGTCTCATCTGCACCACCGCGGTTCGCTCCTTCAGGTTCGGTGTCCGGTTCAGTTTCGTCGCCCAGATGTGACATCTGATACTCATCGCTGCTATCGTCACCGAGGCAGACGGGTTCCATATGCCGTTGGCCGTCAGCCTCCATCTGAGGTTTAGTATATGCTGTGGTCTGAATTGTGCTACTCCTGAGGCGCTTGGTCGGTCGTGCTAGAAGCTGTCTCGCGATTGGTGGTGGGGAAGAATTACGACCCGATAATTCAGCACTATTGGAGCTGCCAGATTCGGTCTGTTGTGTTACCGATCTGGACAGCCTATCCGCTGGTACGATGTCATGTCTACGCCCATTCATATTGCCCCCTCGTGAAGTTGGCTGATTCGATCCCATGGAGTCTGGTATGACGTGGCGCCTTCGCCGGCTCAGATTGCCCACGCGTGGAGTTGGCTGACTCGACCCCATGGAGTCGGGTATGATGTCGCGCCTGCGCCCGTTAAGATTGCCTACCCGGGGTGCTGGCTGACTGCTGGAATTCAGATACATGTGGGATATAGGACGGGTAGTGAACGTTGGTAAGGATTGGAGTCAATCTGACAATTGGATGTGTCGAGTTTGGTGGAAGCGAGGAGTGAGTATTTTCCTTTCATCGAAGAGGACGCGTTAGGTCTTATACCTGTACGCTAGGAGTTAGGGGTGTGGTAGGCTCACTTACTATCACTCGTGATGCAAGGGAGGGATGTGCCTACACAAAGGGGTTTAAACTTTCAATGCCTTATGGGCGGTTCCGGAATTAGGACTCACAGGTCTATCGTGAGAAATAATAGACGAAATAAAAGTGTCGCTAACGTCGCCGGACATGCAAAATCTAGCTGCAAGCTGTATCAGTTAGCGACGAGGGCTGTTCGCGAGACACTCACCACGCCCAAAGAGGATTGGGAGTATCTACTCTCATCTCCGAACAGCGAATCAGCACCTGTTAGGTGCACGGACTCCCCGTAAGGATTGACAGGGCAAGGTTACCCTACCTTGACGCACATGAACTTCGAAGAAAAAAGATAACACCCCCCTCCAGCCCTGGCGTTGGGATGGTGTGTCATCACTCGTCGCCTGGATAGTTGCTTCCCAACACCAAAGACCACTATCAAGGGAACACATCTTATAACACCGTATACGTCGCGGCCGTCCGTCCAACCGGATCCTGTTCGCAGGGTATATAAGGGGAGACCTTCGGGCACCTTATGCAACTACAGGCAGGTGAATCGGACGACAGCGCATAAGGCTACAGACACTGGAAGACAGACAGTCGGAATAGTGGGTCGAAAGTAACGGGACGTTTTGCACGAAAGTTAGTCCCCTCGTACCTGCAAAGATGTGTAGAGTATGAAGGAGGTAACTATGCCCAGTAAGTGGATCGGGTGCATCCACAGAGGACAAGTTAGTAAAAGATGGAGTCCGAGGAAAAAAGCCTATAGGTACAATCCCGAGGACAAGTCGTGTAATGCCGGAAGACCAGAATACAACATGCAGTTGCAGGTTGAACTCTGGACGGAACCAACCAAAGAAGATTGGCCATCTTCTGTTCGGCGAGTTAGACTACCCTCGCCAAACACTAGGGCAAGATAATTCGTAACCACTGTTGTCAACGGTTGAGTGGATGAGCTGACACCTGACGTGGTCTCCACACTATCAGGAATAACAGAAGCGCAGTCCGATAAATTGGCCATGGGAGCAAAACGTGTGGTAGAGGGTTTTCAGGGTCTACGAGTGTTCGCACTCAGGTGAAGTCCGCAGAGTTGCGGGCAGGATACTTAATTAGTATAGAGTTGGCATGTATACCACAATTGCTCAGATGCGGAATATAAATATTAAAGCATCTTCGCTGCTATTAAAGACAACAAGCACGGAGAAGAGATCTTATCAATATAATAAGTTTTTATCTTATCGTTACCAGTACTTCGACGGTCTATCTCGAAGTATACCATTATATCTAGCATACATTACTCTCGTCTTCTTAGCGAGTTCTCCGATATAAATCGTTTCAGGTCCAAGCTGTCGGAATACCTCACGCCGAAGCTACCACCTAACAGCCCCACTCAGGACCCTGAAATCTGTATGCAAGGAATACAACCTTGTGAATAATCTGACGCGGGCGGATCATGTCTACTAACGCGATGTGCACAAATACAGTAACTGGCAACGAGATTCTAAAAGTAGCGAATACCAGACGCCAAAGTAAGGGGGTACAAGGAATTGATGACTATTATACAGGGGATATGCACACGAAAATGTAAAGAATATGAGACGTCTAGGGAGTGTGTAGCTGACACGAAAAGGAAAGAGAATACGGGGGACGTCTTGGAAGTGTGTAGATGTAATCTGGAATTTTTGGGGTAGCGTGAAAAAAATAATCAGGAAGTGGCAAGAACGTTCAAGTTCATGTTCTGTGACACCCTCGACAGCCTCTCCGACGTCGGGGGGCCGTGTGTGTCGGGGGTTCAGGTTTGTTGTGTGGTTTGGAGCTGGGCGCATGGGCCGTATTCGTCGCATTTGGGGAGCGGGCATCCCGAGATCCCCCTGCTGCAATTTGCTGAGGTGGGTGGGGGTTTGTGGTATCATAAGGAATGCTCGGGGTAGGCGCAGGAGAAGTGGTGGCTGAGTGAGAAGGGGTCGGAAGAGGGGGGGTAGACTCTGCTTGAGTAAACGTCTCACTGGCAGGGGGAGGGGTGGGGGACTTGGCTCTATGAATATCGCGATCTTCTGGTGGTTCTGATTCGGCAGCAGGTATGTCTACACTGCTGTCGTCCCCACGCCCTGGGCCACGATGCTCTCTAGTCCTGCGCGCCACACCTCCCGATCCTGGTCGGTGCGCCACAGCCTCTTGTTCAGGAGTCTTCAAGAGTTTTGCCTGCCAGGGATCCTTTTGAACAATAGCCCTCAAGACTCTAGCCTGCTCCTTCTCAGATGGCCCAGTGTCTGAATCCCGGTGTCGTGAATCTCCGGTACGTCTGCCTGGTGGATCTCCGATGGGAGAATAATCGCTCCCTGAGGTGTTCCCACGCTCTGAGTTACCGTTGTTCCCGTCGTCGTCCTAGATATCTGATTAGATAAGATGTTCAATGAAAATAAAAGAAAACTTACGTCGTCACCTTGAATAATGTCTCTACCACAGCGATCAGCAGTGTGAACCTGTCCCGGCGCCACCCGATCAACGTCGTGCTGACTGTGATCGACATTGTCTTCGTCTTGGCTGCCGCTGCCGTCGTTGAGACTCTCGTCGTCGTCGTCGTCGTCCCCGGCTCCGATGTCATCACACTGCCCCCACCGGTCCCAGGCCTTACGATTGAAAAATGGATCTCCACCAGAGGCTGGTGCCAGGGTTTCGTCTCGACCCTCTCCATGATCCTGGCGTGACTCCAGCACCGGGAGATCAAGAGGATCTTTGCCAGGGTTAGCGAGCAGCCACACCCGAATGTCATCGTCTGTATATAAAAATATGAGCTCCGAGAGGGGGAGGGAGTCCGACGGTCGCCGGCGTAACGCGCTGGCTCCTTGTCCAGTTGCCCCGATGAGATATCGGGGATATTGGATGAGGTCCTCCACATGTTGTCGCTTGAGCACGCCAAGTAGGGATTGCAAGTTCAGCGATGCTAAGACTCCCCACGCAATCCCTCCGCCTGAGTCTTTGTCATACCAGGGGTAGTGCAAGAAGGGGTGCCCGGCTTTCGTTGCGCCTGTTCGTCAAATAATGTGGATCCTGATCGTCCTTTAGCAGTACAGAGAGGCCCAATCGTATTGGGCCACAGGAACAACTGTGAGTACTAGTCGTAGAATCGCATATGGTAAATGGAGGCAAACACTTACTCTGAACATCACAGACTTCTGCATCTATTGGATCCTCTGCCCGTTCCGCACAAAGACGATCATTTGGCGCCTGAAGCTTCTTGGCTGTGTCCCTAACCAACACGCTTATTTGACATTTGACTTCATTGACGTCTTTGGGGCGGTGGTTTGTTTTGATTAATTTAATTCAGCCTTTGACAGGCGTGAGGCAGCGTGCGAAACTGAGTACTGAGTCCATTTGGGTGCCAGTCAGACTTGTAGGGTTCCACCCGAGCACGGTGATGTATTCTTTGACTTATTCGCGCCATCCCTTGTACGTAGCTGTAGGGTCGCGAGCATTCAAGAACCCACACCAGCTTTTGGCGTAGAATATCTTCCCATAGCGCCCCCTAATTCCAGCTGTGGTTAGGTCGCAAATTTCTGACATATGGGTAGTATGTTTACCCCTCACCCCGAATCCTCCACGGCTGGCTCAAAGAGTGGTCTTGAACCAGACGTCAATGAACGACTATTGAAGTTAAAAAGTTAGATCATTTCTGGACGTTCTGGAATGTGTGATCATGGTAAACAGAGAAGATTTCTTACGTCCTTGACGCCTCACCGGCAATGGCAGCTGCACGAGGATGGCTTTTTCGGCGTTTGGCGCGGGTAGTGTCAACCCCCGAGGGCTGGATTATTTGCCGTCTGGGAATAACAGAAAGGTTAAGGTAATGCACTCTTAAATTGATGAAGAGATAGTCCTTACTTTGACCTTTCCCCCGTGGCATGCGTTTTTCTCAATGGAGCCATTTGATATACGGACGAGAGGAGAAGATGTGTGGAAGTGAACGCTAGACGGATGGTGTAGAGGTGAAGGGTGGGCGGTAGGTGGCCTTGTTATACGGCGCATAGACAACAACATGTGCGGCGCTGTGGGTGTGTCGGACTGTCGGAATTTCCCAGGCGTTTGTGTGTGTGAGGTTCGTTCTGTGATAGCCCTATGGTGTATGATGTGGTGTGTCGTCAATCGGCATGATCCCCCCCCCTGACGATCACACAAGGGTTGGAGCCGTGATAAGAGCCGCATCGTCAATGGCAGAAGTCTTGGTGCACAAACGTCGACTGTTTACCGGAATATCACATTCTGCACGTATACGGGACAGGAACACGATCTAGAAAGAACGAGACTAACCATCGCTTTGAGCTACACACATAATGATCAAACGAAAAAAAGGAAAGGAAACAATCAATGACCCTTGGAAATAACAGTCCAGACAACTAATTAGTTTTCGTTACGGGGCCTCCAGGGCCCCAAACCCGGCGGGCCCCTGCCTCGATTCCCCGCCCCGCCTTGGTCAATGGCCCAGGGTGGGGCATTCTTTTTTTCAACCCCTGCCCCTGCACCCGTCCAGGCCCACGCCCCGTTCAATGCCCCCAACAGCCCCCCGTCAATGAATTTTCTCCTTCCAGGGCCCCGCTTTTTCGTATATTTCCCTCTCAAACATTGCTCTTTTGATACATGATTGAGTAATTGTGTGAGCATATACACGTCCCTGGCATGAATGGACCGAACACCGCTGGGGTTACGGGAGCTGAAAGCCCGTTGCCAAGGAGCCCCCTGGTGTTCGGTCCATTCATGCCATGGACATGTAGCAAAAACCACATACCTCAAAGTATATACGGGCATTTATTTGCATGCAATGATTCATACAATATGAACCGGAATAATTCACAACACCAATTGGACGTCAGAGTTGCCTAGTCTAGTAACGTATATTGTCCCAGCAGGCCATACGCCTAATTCATAACCCCAATTCATACACTCTATTCACAGGTTCAAATCATATGCCCAATTCATAAGCCTTATTCATCCGCTAGTGCTATATGCCCAAATCATACGCCCAAGCCATACGCTCAAATCAAATCCCCACACCATACGCCCAAGCCATACGCTCAAATCATACACCCAAACCATACACCCAAACCATACGCCCAAATCATACGCTCACATCATACGCCCAAACCATACACCCAAACCATACGCTCAAATCATACGCTCAAATCATACGCCCAAGCCATACGCCCAAACCATACGCCCAAGCCATACGCCCAAATGATAACCAGAGTCGTGCTATGGAGTTACTGCGTTCAGAGTTCATATAGCGAAATAGTGAGATTAAAGAAAGACTGTATTTATAACAATAAGTGTTCTATAAAAGGTAATTATGCTAAGTTAGATGTGACTCGGAGGTTTGAGTTAGTCGTATGATTTGTATAAAAGTGAGAAAAGACTACCCTGGCCCCCCCACCACATGGGGACAACACCATGGAGTAATAGAAAACAAGAAGAATGAAAGTCATAATAGTTGAAAAAAGAGGTGAATTAAGAGAAAGAAAACGACAATGCCCGAATATGCTTTGGTGGTAGCGCTCCCACCAGCACCAGCTCCTGCCCTCCCACCACCACCCCCGGAGGGCGTCGGCATCCTACCGCCACCACCGCTCCAACCACTCCCACCAGGGCCCGCAGAGCACCTACGAGCCCCACTCCAACCACTCCAACCCCTACCATGAGTCGGCTGAACTGGCGTCCGCGGGGTACGACTACTAACCCCAGCCCCAGACGTCTCTGTTCCAGCGTGGTGTGCCTGGGTGCCTCCAACGGCCCCTGTCACCACCCTACTACTACTGCCACCACCCCCCCCAGTACCCACATGTCCGGTATCATGGTCTCCCTGGGCACCTCTCGCATCACCTTCCTCGCTACTACTTCCATCTCCCATACAAGAACCCACACCCCTAACCAAATTTCCTTGTCTAACAACTCCCCCAGCACCCCCCGTAGTACTACTACCACCAGTCCGGCTAGTGCTCCCAGGGCCACCATACAAGCGATGGCATACAGGTGGACGAGGGTTATCGCTGTTGTCACTGTCGCTGTCACTACCGTCCTTGGCAGGGGGTGAGTCATGGGAAGAAGCTCCCTGGCGACGGAGAGGGGCACCACGCCGAGGAGGTGCACCCCCAGGAGGAGGAGGGGGAGCGCGCCTGGGAGGAGGAACACCCGCAGGACGAGGAGCACCACCGGGATGAGGAGCACCACCGGGACGAGAGGGAGGAGGAGGTGCACCCCCCGGAGGAGGAGGAGGAGGAGGTGGTGCTGGTGCACCCCTGGGAGTACCGCTGTCCTCATTTAGATGACGTCTCATCTCTTCCCGAGTGGCACCATCTGGCTAGCCAGCCATAACGTTGATGACATCCTCAACTAATCTCAGGTCCGGGACCATGAGGGTAACGCGACCAGCATGTGCCGTTCCTCGGGCTCCAGCTATGAACAAACAATTTGTGAATCAGATAATTATACTAGGAGAGGAACTCAACTTACCGGTCATTGTCATCACCAGGAACTCTTCCGCTGCCACCTGAAGGCATTCAACAGCTGATCTCTGCCAACGGAATTGTTGCTCGAGTGCCAAATCTGACACAATCTCCTGGCAAAGACGATAGAATAGGGCCTTGGGAATTAGGTACCCGCTATCGCGGCGATACATAATAATCTCTGCCATTGCCACCCTGCCAGTTGGATACCGAGCCGGCTGCTGGACCCCACCAAGAACCCTCCCAGCTCTTTTCTGACCAAGATGCCGAGTTGGGGGCCCCCAATTTCCACCACCCTTGCGGCGGAAGATACCATCATTTGCGCGACGTTTGGGAGGCATTGAGCTGCAGTTATTTTTTTGGTGTTTGCTTGTTTGTTGTATTGACGGACAGGTGCGTGAGCAAGGAGGTTCACAGGAAAAGAGAGAAGGGTTTTTCCACAGAAGTTAGACGCAAAATGATCTTTGGTGTGTAGGTGACTGGAGTCTGCTTCCTTGGGCGTATGTGTATTTGTGAGTATGTGTATTTGTGGGTATGTGTATTTGTGGGTATGTGTATTTGTGCGTATGTGTATGGACCCTATACCTTCCCTGATAGCTGAGTGGGATATTAGGACTTGCTAAGAGGAAGAAGTGTGTTGGAGGAGAGGTGGGTAAAGAGTTATTTTATACTAACGAAATAAAAATTGGTTATTTCATGAGGAGTGCCTTTCAAGCCCCCTCGTCATATCTTTCCTGGAGTCCCCTGGAGTTTAGGCGTATATTGATTCATGATGTCTAGATGAGTAAACGACAGTTAAGGTTGATAGGGCATGGGTATATACATACACTTGAATTGTACGATGGTTAACGTCGTGTAAGACTGCAACCCCCAGTGTACCATAACACGCAATGTACAATCCCTTCCATGTAGAAATAGCTTGAAAATGTTGTACTAGACGTTGTATTTGTTCCAAGATGTTATATCTTCCCTGTTTATGTATCAAGTGTACATTTGTAGTTACACAATGAACCTGGAGAGTACGCCCCTCCCGTCTTCGCTCCGAACTCACACACACAGCTCTCGTTGCTATAATTTCCTTTCTGTGATAGTATGATGGAAGCAATTAGCAGAAGGCTTGAATCTGGGCGGTTATTCATATCATAATTAGAAGTTGGTGAGTAGGGCTTTTGGTTAGGCTACCGCGGTAGAGAGGAGGGCTCGAAGCGTGACTGCGGGTAGACCGTGACGCTGTTTTCAAAAGGTGAACCAACTTTTTCTTTTCTTTTTAAGAGGGGCCAAATTAACTCCTCTTCTTTCTCACCACACTCTTACCTTCTCCATCCACGCTCTCGCCATCAATACAATCCTTAGGTCGCTCTGCCCTCTGCAATGCAATCCCGCTTCTCTTTTTCATACAGAAGCAAACTCAGCAGTTAAAACAAAAAAAGAAGAAAAAAGAAAAGAAAAGAAACACCCGTGGCTCTTGCCCCACCAACCCGGATACGCCCCTCTACTCGTACCACCCTCTCTACTTCCCTTACTTTCTCCACTACATCAGAGGGCACACCGGCAAAAGGTCGCTGCATAGATTACTTATTGCCCAATCCCAAATAGTAAGTTAGTCACCATCTTCACACTGGTCTTTTCTCCTTTGGTCTTTTATCACCCCTCAAATCATACGCCGAGTTCATAAGAACAAATCATACGCACAAAATCATACGCACAAAGAAATCATACGCACAAAATCATATACAAAAATTATATGTACTAACATTGATGAATAGAATACCTTTTTCCACTAGCAATGCCATGTGCTTATAAGTGGAGGCCGCTTCCGGCAGGCGCTTTGGGGCACTCAGTAAATCCTGAGATCATCCGCCGGAATGAACATAGAGCGAGCCTTACCCCCTTGGAAACCCCTTTCGAACGTGCAAGGGCGAACCGAGGCAATCGCCTAAAACAACGCCGTGATTTTGCGCGAAGATATGATGAGTACCAGGCGCTTGACGACGAGACCAAAGCCCAAGTGGATCAGGAGATGATCGTTGAGGAGAACGATGTCCTGGAGCAGGAACGTGTGGCAATCCTGGCGGATTGGCGGCGATACTATCCCAACCAGTTTGGCGACGATGGTTTGCCACTTGTGAACCCTCCAACCCGGATTGAAGTCGATTCACCACCGAATTCGCCCGCATCGCCTGTATTTCCGTCACCAAAGATGAGGCCCGCAGCGCGAATGAAGAGTCTGCTCGACCGTGTGGTGAAGCAACCCAGAAGCTCGTCAACGGGGTCTGCGCTGGTACCGCCTCCGGGGCCTTCTGTATCTCAGGACACTCTTCCCCGGCGCACCCCCCAGCTGGCGATTCGGGAGCGCAGTCATTCACTCACAATGCGTGGGGCCCCGGTATCCCCTACAGGGTCCCCTGGTGGACGCACTGTGGCTTTGGCGAGGGCAGCTACATTTAATACAGGGAGCACAAGGGAGCCTATCTCACATCGCACCAGGTTTAGGATAGGACTAGGTAGCCTGAGGGGAAACTCCCGGGCTAATAATCCACAGTCAAGTAAGTAATTTTAAAATTTGCCTAATTAACTTGAGATGTGCTTACTAATATTCAGTGTTATTTAGCCCGGACAGGCCCCTCAATGCCAATCGGCGGAGAGGACAGTACCTCTGAGTAGAGATTGACGGAAGAGGATAGGGAAGGAGATTTGGACATCACGGTTCGAGAGGATGAGCTCGACGAAAAGGCTAGACCTTTGATTGACTGGGTGAAGCCTGTTGAGTGGCTTTTGCCAAATACGGAGGTCTACGAAGAGTGGGAGGAGAATGAAGAGGATGAAGATGTCGATTTTATCGACCTATAGGAGTCTGGTGATGAGGGTGGCAATGGCTCAGAGGATTCCGATGAGGTCTATGGGGAAGAGGAGATCGACGAGGACGACGAGGAGGATGTGGAGGGGGAGGAGGAGGACGTGGAGGGCGGGCAGGAGGACGTGGAGGGCTGGGAGGAGGGTGATGATAATGTCCATATGACAGACGAAGGGGAAACCTCCGGCTCAGGTTTGGGAAGTAGGATGCGAGACTTAGGTCGCCCTGACTCTGCATCTTCCTCTCGTGGTCTGTACGGCGATGCAGCAGAACACCGATTCCGTGCTAGCACCCAAGAGATTGGAGAGAGGCTGCTTGGGCGGGCTATGACACCCAAGGATTTCTTCACAAGCCCGGAAGACCAACAGAACAGCATTGAAAATATTGTCACCAAGAGAAAGTGCTTTCTTGCTGGCAATGCCCGTCTTATCATTGATCTCGAGGCAGCCGCTAGGAAAGACGCAGAAGAACAAGGAATTGACATTGAGGAGATGGATAGAATTGACCGCGAGATGGATAGGCAGGCCCTCCTCAATATGGCTAGCCAGCACTTTCCTCGCCGCGTGAAACAGCAGCTGGAGGCTTAACGATTTCTACTTCCATCTATTCTCTTTTCTTGTTATCTCCTAGTTCTTTTCCTGACCTCTCACGCCGGTTCTGCCTTCCTTACTCTCTTTAATACGGTTCCCCTTACCTTGCCTTACCTGCACTCCCACTTCTGTATTTATCCACCACAATATCTCACGTTTGGTTTCATCCTTAGCCTGTATTCTTTCTCCCATATCATAAGTCCGGGGGCTGTTTTCCTTGGGTTAGATTCTTACGCAGCACGCTACCTCTTTTCTTGTTCTC
>Ga0307509_10007211_pt1 | contig 14633 bp, 9 predicted proteins | sample 10_EM_MG_FD_202245 | JGI IMG/M metagenome (GOLD analysis project Ga0307509, IMG submission 202245) | Populus trichocarpa ectomycorrhiza microbial communities from riparian zone in the Pacific Northwest, United States - 10_EM | ecosystem: Host-associated > Plants > Roots > Unclassified | place... | reverse complement strand
GCAATAAGATGAGCGTTGATAATAGTCGTATCTAAAAGCCAGAAAAAAATTGGAAGCCAATTCCGACAAACCCGAAGCTGGGTACTATAATAACTTCTTCTCTGGTCTGCAATATCGACACTGCCCATGAAGTCATTATAGTCTACCGAGAAACGAGGAAGAGAAAGACGGCGGACCGGATCAGAACCCCATCCCTGGTCAATTAGAGCTCTATTTGCCTCAGTAATATGAGGGCGGCGTCGTTCACGAGAAACAAAGTTCTCTGGCCCTGAGGTGGCCCTATGTGCAGTTGTAAGAAACCGGACCAGGGTCTTATCTTGCCAGATCAAGGCAAGCACACTTCGATTCTCAGATACAATGCCAGAAATTGTATTCCATGGCAAGGGGGGGCCTTTCTTGTCAAGTTTGAATTGAGAAGGGTAGCGGGCAGAATTTGTTCGAACAGTTCCACATGCACTAATATTATATTCCCATAGAGCCGTGAAGAGAGGAATATTACTAAAGTAGTTGTCACAGTAGAGAGTAAAGCGAAACCGCTGGGCTGGTAGGGTAGTTGCTAGCTGGAAGACAGCTTTAGATGTTGGTGATAGGGATTGTGTTCCTTGATATATGTCCAATATATCAGAGAAAGACTCAGATTGCGAGGTAAACATAAAACTAAAGGTATATCCGTGCTCACAAATAGCAAGCATTTTATACCCCGGTGGAATTGGTTTTCCTCTGATCATAGTTGTATGAAGAGAACGACCGGTAAAGCGAACCATCATCTCGTCAATTGCCACCTCTGAGGCTGGTAAACAATAATACTGATATCGGCGTTGCAGATTGTAGGCAAGTGGTTGAACTTTATAAGTCCACTTGGAGGATGGAAGTGGAAATTCCCGAGGTGGAGCGACATGGAAATATCTTTTCAGCTGTTCAAATCGTACAAGAGTCATATAGCGAATAATGTCATGAGCTGGAAGCTCCCGATTTCTACTCCAGTATGATGAAATGCCGGTACTCCGATAGACCCCCATATAAATTATCAACCCGAAGAAAATCTTTAATTCAGCACCACAGGTTGGCCGCCAAGGTCTTCCCTGCCTCCCTGCCTCTTTTTGCCTCGCATAGGCATTCGTATTTTCAGCAAGGATTTCAAACTCTTCATCGGTAAAGAAAAGTTTAAAAAAAGCTAATGGTGAAGGGAGGTCATCAGAGGCGAGTTCATCTGCAGCTTGGTCGTAATTTTGTTCACCAGAACGATTAACTCTATTGCATTGGTTCTGCAAGTCGTCCGGCAAGTAGATTTTTCTGTCGTGTCGAGGTACGGAATGCTCAAAGGGCTCAAACTGGGGAACTTCAGGAAGAAGAACATTACCATACCGGTGCAATCGTGGTATTGCAACATCAGCTGAACTCTCTGGATTCCCTATATCCTCTTCCTCTTCCTCTTCACTATCCCCTGCCTGCAGATCATGGCACCTGAGAGCCAAACCATCTCCCTCTAGCTCAATTTTGTCCTCGGAGTCGTCCAGGTTTAATGATCGTGCATGTGCACCTATGGGATCCCAGGTTCTAAAAAGGTTCTCACCTGTATCCATCAGGCTTATGGTTCATCTTCCCTTTTCTATCTATGATTAGTATATTACTCAGTTGACAATTTGAATATATAAAGACATACTTGGCCTGTGGTGAAAGGATAAGAGGTAGCTAGCTCGACTGAGTCGCAGTGGTCCTTGTGAAATTCGTAGGAAACCCTTCCGATGACGACTCTTTATTTCAATCTGAAGAGAATACACGAGTATTCACTTGTTCTCTCCACTAGAGCCAAATAACAGGCATCAAGACATCCACCTTCGCTGATTCAACGGTGTCGGTAGTTGGCTTTTAGAAACCACTGCCGTTGGTGAATGGTGGAGTACGGTGGATAAAGCTGTTCGGAAAAGAATATCCACTTTCACAAGGAGCAGGTCTAGCTGCAAATCAGACATGATTCTTTATTAGCAATATTCGTAGAAAACTGACCTTCGTATGAGGGCTGGTGCAAATCCGAGAGCTGGTGGACCAGAGTCCAAGTCGATCTTTCCAGGTGGCACTTCGGCTAAGTCCCACACATGCTACCTGAGTGTGGTGGCAAGTTCCCTAACCCCAGCCAAGTATTCCTGGCGCTTGCTAATCTGCATTAAGTAAGGTCTACAGCTAGCGTAGTGCTTGAAAACGTACGAAGGGATATGTTCCTAGTTGAGACGCCACCGTCTAGTTTCCCCACCAAAATGTGAGAACTAGACGGTTAGGTAAACGGGCCCCTAGACTCCCACAGACCTCTTAACGCTAGTTCACTAGCTCGCCTACCAAGCATCGTGAGAACCCACGATACTAGCATGAATACAGTCTGATATCCGCATATTCCAACATTCTGGTCTCGGTGATTGAAATTTCATTGGTGGTTAGAGGGGTGCACTTCCGGCATGACAACTTGGAATACTGGGGGGCATGTGCTCCCATGCTTTTTTTTCGATTTTTTTCCCATCCTACTCCGTAGACTGGTTAGCTTCAGGTCAAAATAGGGCAAACACCCCCCTCCCGTCGGAGTTAAATATCCGTAAGCTGCAACAAAACAGATTGAGAAAAAAATTTCTACGTGAATAGAGTAACTGCGAGATCTGGCTAATGATGTTCTTTAGATCTCTTCAAACCCGAAGACCCATCTCTCTTCATTCCATTGTCTCTACAGCCGGTGACTCTTGGGGGAGCGTGGTACCACCCCTAGCTGTTCATGGACGTTCAAATCCTACTCCGGAGATATCCTCGAATAATCTAGAATGCTTGTAATTGTCCAGGATTTGCACCATATGACTAGAGGGAGGAAGCACAGAGAAAAAATTCGCTTTTTGCCCTTGGTTGAGATTAATAAGAAACAAGATAGTGGATGTTATGGAAGAGGTAACCTCCAATCCTAACCAGATTCCCAATCACTCCAGTTTCTACGGCTAACACAATATCCTGCTTTGAATACCATTGAGCTGTTCTAGCGGTCGGTGGAGCAAGAACAAGCTTTGAATGAGAGCGTCAAAGGTAGGGGATTCTGCCAAATCGTAGTCTTGCTATGGCTAGTAGGAATAGTTATCGCTATAGAGGACCGGCTAGGCGTGTTACAGTACATGATTATATGGAAATTGGTTTGTGGCGCTTGGTCAAATTAGGGGGGAATTTTAAGTTATTAATTAATGATGCTTGTGCAAAAATCACTCTGAGACTATGATGGATCCGGACTAGTGTGCAGCATGATACCAGTTGTCGGCCAAGTCTTGAGCACCCCCACTTCCAATCTCCTCTCTGTCGATCCTGCTGGTTTGAATTCCACACTCAAAACTCCGGCATCCGGATATCTGACCACTAGCATCATAGCCGGAATAGCGATTATTTCCTTCCTGATTATTTCCTCTAATTGTTTTCCCCTATCACCAGTCCCTTCTCATCATATTATGCATAATTACTGTATTATCTACAACTACCCTACTTGAAGGAATTAAATAATGTACGAAATGACAACCAGTGTGAGTGGCTTGTAACTTCCTCCTCACTCATGCAAAACTAGTCGTGAAGGCAGGAATATATCTGAAGCATAACGAAATCATTGCGACCTTTCCATGGATCACCACACCCACCACAGATTAATTTCTCAAGTTGCTGTCCCCGTCATCCTTGGTACTAACCAGTGTTCCGAACCATCCACTTCGTCGGTCCTAAGGGTAGGACCGGACGAACCGCCAGTGGTAGTCTGTCTTTTTTCTTTCGAGTCCCTGGATTGACTAGGGTAGATAGAGGTAGGACCGGACGCCCTACTGGGTTCGGTAGTGCCCTGCGGTATTTTTCTGTTACATCTCTTTAGCTTGTATGCTCAGAAACTACAAGTTCATGATTTGATCCCTCTCATAGTTTATGACCAGACAAGTCATGTGCCATATGCGTAAACTAATAAGCAAGGAAAAATACATCTTAAAGAAATAAAAATGCCAAAATTGTTTGCCAAATTAGAACATAAAAACCACTAGTATGAATCTGCAATGTAGCAAGCATACCCTTGCTGTAGGGGCACTAGCACTATCGCGGTCGGAAAGTTCTCATATTGGTTGTAGATATCCGGATCCGAAAGGGTCAATTGAGTTTCTCGGTGAGCCTTCTGGAAAATCCCAGGCATCGTGCTTCGAATCAACTTTACTTGCGTCAGTCTTTTTGTTCCGTTGCAACATAACCACTGTGACTATGTTACAGCAAAAGACTTATGGAAGTATTTTAAAGGGGAAATAAGGCTCGTAGCGGAATGATTGGTTCAGTCTTACCTTAATACTTGGGGCACCCGATGGTCTATTTAACCTTCTTTTTCTCGGAAGCACAATGCTTAATGTGTCTGTTATATGACATCACCATATATCACTCATAATTTGTCTGTAGCCCCCGGCCTTCCCCCTCATTTTTCTCCACATGTGCCCGGCCGTCATTCCTAATACCCGTAGTCTCCGGACCCCCCGTACTTCTTAACCACATCCTGCAGGCCTTACCCACACCCCGCCGTCTTCTGATGCCCCCTATGGTCCCCCACTCAATCCCGGCCATCCTGCCATCTCCCCTGCAGTCCGCCTAAGCAGCCGTTTCCCGTTTGTCTCACTATATTAATAAATGCCTAGTTTGTAGGCCCGGCGGTCCCAGCCTAGCCCGGCAGTCCTCCAGGCCCTGTCGGAGCCCTTGGCCGCTGGGAACACTACGCCAGATATGCATGTTGAACGGTATTCTATTAACACAAGTGATATCAAACTCTACAAAGCCCACCAGTCAATTCTAATCGGAAATGATGAATATTAACCAAAGATACAACACGTACTAAGAGCCCCGCGGCTCAGGAACAGGTTCCTCTTTCCTTCCCCAAACATAAGGAATATGGACAAGGAAGCTAAAAACAGAATACCACAAGATTAACGACAAGCATTAAATTTACACCACAGAGGGAAATTGCATGGGGCTAAAAGCCCACCAACTCTCCTCGCACGAAACCCATTCTCATAAAATAAAAATAGTTTAAGGAAATAGAGGCGGGTGTGCCCTATGAGGAAAAGATAGAAAAGAAAGTGACAAAACATCAAACAAGAGCAGATTTTTGATAAACATTATATTATGTAGCCCCGATGTAGAAGCAGGAGATACTGTGATGCGCTAAGATGGCGGGGTATGCGCTGGAGTTGCAACGAGAGCTAGAGAGGTCTGATTGAGAGTGGAGCTTCTTAGTACGAGCGTGTAATACTGCAAGTGAGGAGCCCTTGGGGAGGAGCTGTTGCTGTTGATATCAAGACCTCCTCATCGCTTTGGAAGGCCCTGAAATGGTTGGAGGGGCTCGTCTGGTAAAATGCCCATTAAGGTATTAATACGCGCTCACTGTGGAACAGAATCCTGATCTGCACTTTGGAATACCCGCAGGAATATGTGTGGGTTCCGCTCGTCTGCCAATAACGTCTGTCACTATAATCGCCAGGCTAACTCTGCACCGTGCTAAGAGCATTTGAAATACTCTAAAGTATTATAAATTTCTGATACAACGATGGGTCTGGATTCTAGGAATGAAGAAGCAATAATGGATATAAAAGAAAGACTATTCACAGGCTTACACTTTTAATAAATGTCCACAAGAGGGGCTCTTAAATACAAGGAAATAACTGCTCTTTCAGGACTATTTCGAACGAAACCACGCCATTTCTTCCCTTTGTCACGCCATCTCCTCACCCCTCTTTGCCCTGCTTTCTTCACGGCTTTTCCTCACCGCAATATTAATCCATCTACCCCGCTCCTCAGACCTTTCACCTAGGACCAGACTCATCCGGTATCCTTCTAGCATATTCTAACAACGAAGGTGAGTACTGAAAAGGACAAACGGGTACGATCAGAGGTAACGTCTGAAAGCAAAATACTTTTCTTGAGAAAGTAAATGATCGAATCTCAGGAAATCGGCGTAGAGAGAAAAGAAAAGAAAAGAAAAGACCGGTAGAGGCAATCGCCGCACACACTATTGGGATTCACCAAGCACGTAGATGGAATCGATGGGGAGGGATCACGATACGGAAGGTCCTCACTCGTTGAGGTTGTTGTTCTCACTGTTCTCTCTCTCTCAGTCTCCATGATAGCTACAAGCCCTACGAACCCTACCCTAAGCTCTGGCTTCGTGACAACCGTTCCAGCCAAGCCGTCCACCACTTCCTGCGCTATGAAGCTATAAAAGTACATAGAAAAAAATAAAAACAATTTAGGGAATGAAAAACACATTATTCGCCCCACAGTACCCACAGGGTAGGGTATAGTGCAATATGGAAGTCGGAGCGAGTGCTCGTGATTAACAAGAGCGCAAAGGGGGAGTTGGGGACCACTAGGTATCCACATGTGAGATCAATCTGGGGGTGGATGGTTTTGTTATGAGATGGAGATAGAGAAAAAATGGAGCGTGGTAGATGAAGAAGGACGAAGAATCTGTGGAGGAAACGAGTATATTCTTTTGATCGGATGCGTTCTTTCTTACTTTCTATCTACACCGGAACTGAGGGCTTATATAGACAATACATGAGGGCTTCCAATCTTCTCCTTTCCCGGAGAACCTTCCAGACTTTTGCAGACACCAGGGAGTTTCGGTCTCCCTTCCGCTAAGTACTCCGATTCATCCTTCGGATTAACCTCCGATGGCCTCCGGCCTTATATGCGAATCCATACATATTCGTTCCTCCTCTTGATTGAAAACAACTGACAAATGAAACTAATAATAACAGACTAACAAGATAGGGAAGGAACACAGGAAACCTCTCCGTTATGCGGAGAAATTGCCGGTGATTCTTTCAACAGATGGGAGCCATTTTTTTGTATGCAAGAAAAAGAATTTATCAAAACAGTACCGGAGAGGAGGAACCTGTAATGCCAAACCTTTCCCAATCGAACGTTGATCCGATGCCCAAGTGTCCTAGACAGCACTCTCTATCCTAAGCAAACTCCGGAGGTCTGATTTCCCGGCATCCACCAAGAGGTATCTTCAAGCCTCCGCATAGTTTGACAGGATCTGCCCCTAGTTAGTAGGCCGCCAGCTGCCACCTCCTGTGAACTTACCGGCTGTCAATCTCTCAGCCACTGCCGCCAGCTTTTAAACTAGCCATATGGAGGCGCAGTGATTACGTGCTCCCCATCATGATAGGGTTCTTTCAGGAAATATTACATTCAAATATTGCTGTTAAATAACGACCTCTCTGGATATTATCAATCATGACTGAAGCTGAAGGACATTCTTTGTTATACAATGTAGAGGGTGAGACTAAGAAACATCTTGATAATCTCGGGAGTAAAACCTGGCAAAATTTATGGTAATATTACCTCTCTCTTCTTTAATATACTGCAAATTGAACTGCCACTCCAGCAGCCCCTCACCTTTCTCATATATCCTGAACGTTTCCTATTGATGCTTGCCCTCCTATTCTATCATACAAGCATGGCCTTCCTCGGGCCATGTCCCGCGGAAACAAATCACAACCGTACCTTCTTTAAATCTAACTCCTGCTTAATTGTCAGAAAAACTTGTGGTTCGTGCTCCTGTCCTCTCTATTATCTAAAAAAAAAAAATTCGTGTCTGCACTCCAACTTGATGGAAGAAAAGGAAGAAAAGAAACCAAAGTAAAACGAAAAAATGAAACAGGGCGACCACCGCCGAGTAGCCAGTCCAAGTGGTGTCCGACCGTACTCGCCTAGTTTGCTGGGGTCGACGTCGTCCCTTCCGAGAAGGATTTTGGTCACTCCAGGGTGCCCATTCCCGGCAGCATACGAGTGGCATTCGGCCGTCGTTATGTAGCTTGTTAGGACGGACCACGCCCCGCTGGAGAAGAACATTTACCACACCCTTTTGTCCATTGCTGGCGGCAAGCCGGAGCGGTGTTCTGCTGTAGTTGTCTGGCTTATCGGGGTAAACGTCGTCCTGTCCGAGCAAGATTTTGACAACCTCTGCGCGCCCATTCGAAGTGGCATAGGTAGTGTTGTGCACGAGCCGAGCCGACTCGAACAGGGGTCCACGAGCCGACTCGAGTCTCTTGCTATATACAATTGTTGGTTGTTTTGAATGATAATGGTAGTGTGTACTAGACGTTTTTTTTAGTATGATATCCGGAATCTCAACGCTGGTTTTTATGGGTTTTGGCGCCAAGCTGTCCAGATAAAAAACGTCTAGTAGAGGTATCGTGGCCACTCTAGACTCAAGCCTCTTGGCGGCTCGTGAACAACACTAGGCATAGGAGAGTGGCGTTAGGCCGTCGTTACCTCGCTTGTCGGGAACGACCTTGTTCTGTTCGAGAAGCATTTTCACAACCCCCTCGTGCCCATTCTGAGCAGCACCGAATAGTGGCGTTTCGCCTCCGTTATCTGGCTTATCGGGGTTGACCTCGTCCCGTTCGAGTAGCATTTTCACCACTCCCTCGTGCCCATTCGAAGAGGCATACCAAAGTGGAGTTCGGTCCTTGTTATTCACCTTATTGGGGTTGACCTCGTCTCGTTCGAGAAGAATTTTCACCACTCCATCGTGCCCATTCCAAGCAGCACAAAAAAGCGGTGTTACGCCCTCGTTATTTGGCTTGTCGGGGTTGACCTCGTCCCGTCCGAGTAGCATTTTCACCACTCCCTCGCGCCCATTCTGAGCAGCGCCCAAGAGTGGTGTTTCGCCTTCGTCATCCGGCTTATCGGGGTTAACCTCGTCCCGTTCGAGAAGCATTTTCACCACTCCCTCGTGCCCATTCCAAGCAGCACAAAAAAGAGGTGTTACGCCTTGGTTATTTGGCTTGTCGGGGTTGACCTCGTCCCGTTCGAGTAGCATTTTCACCACTCCCTCGTGCCCATTCCAAGCAGCACAAAAGAGAGGTGCTACGCCTTTGTTATTTGGCTTGTCGGGGTTGACCTCGTCCCGTCCGAGTAGCATTTTCACCACTCCCTCGCGCCCATTCCGAGCAGCGCCCAAGAGTGGTGTTTCGCCTTCGTCATCGGGCTTATCGGGGTTAACCTCGTCCCGTTCGAGAAGCATTTTCACCACTCCATCGTACCCATTCCAAGCAGCACAAAAGAGCGGTGTTACGCCTTCGTTATTTGGCTTGTCGGGGTTGACCTCGTCCCGTCCGAGTAGCATTTTCACCACTCCCTCGCGCCCATTCTGAGCAGCGCCGAAGAGTGGTGTTTCGCCTTCGTCATCCGGCTTATCGGGGTTAACCTCGTCCCGTTCGAGAAGCATTTTCACCACTCCCCCGTGCCCCTTCCAAGCAGCACCAAAGAGCGGTGTTTGGCCAAACCGTCCCGGTTTGTCGAGACCCACATCGCCCCGCTTCAGTAGCATTTCAACCACTCGCTCGTGCCCTTCGAGAGCAGCCCACACAAGAGGTGTATTATCCACACAATCCCTTTGATTGATATCGCAACCATCTACTTCTATCAAACCACTTACAATCTCAACAATCCCGAAGAGTGAAGCACAATGTAGGCCACTAATGAGATGGGGTTTATCGAAATCGATATCGTACGAACATCCTTGTTGTGCCTTCAAAAAGGTTCTAATGGATATGTGGCTATTGTAGTCGTCAAATAGCTTCGACGCAAGAAGTTTCGCGCAATCTGAAAGGTCTCTTTTCGCATGAACACCCCAATAGAGGGATGAGTACTCAAGAAAAGGTGTGCCCTGGAGATCGGGAGCGGGGCTTGTTGAAAGAGCTCGGACCTCTTGCGAATTCAGATAAGTCAAACAGGTCTCCGCCATTGTCGAGTGCACTGTGCTAAAAAGCTCGGGATGGGCTCTAAGGTACCCTTGAAGGGTAAAGTGGATTAACCGGACCGTGGAAGTCTCCTTGTCTACGGACACAAGGCCTTGGCAACAGATCAGCACTATTCCTATTGAAGGAACATTATCCGTATTGAGATTCGGCGACCCGATTTCGACTGCGAGAGCGTGACACAATTCATCGGCTTTCAATGGCCGTTCGGAATGAGAGATCCACATCAAAGCGGCAATGCCAAACCTCGCTTTATTCCCGCTCTGTCCTTTTATTCTACCCAAAGTTTCACCGTACACACTCTCCAACCCAAACCCATCGGTCATTGCGCCAAGTCTTTGCCGCCTAAGATGGATTGTGGGTTCTTGTAGGATCGCATCGATATTTAGCGAGACCAGTAGGAACCTAGACACATGTCCATTAGCGGGTAACTTAAGGGAGCTTCCGGAGTGTCGTTGTCCAACATACATTTCCGCAATATCGTTAGGAATTTTCTTCAGGATGTCTGCCTCCAAAGTACTGTCCATCGCATCAGGGGTTATGTCCGCAGCCAGCCTGCTACGAAGATAGGTGACAATATCATCCTGCTTGGGACTTATGGATATGTACGCCACTCTTCCTGCAAGACGTTTTCCGATCTCAGGTAGAATGTGCGGTCTTCCAGTTAAAAATATTCGCGTGCGTGGAGACTGTTGGAGGAGTTGACCCAGCGAATCGAGAATCTTAATTTGGTGTTCTGTTGCACATTCATCGATAGCATCGATGCATATGAAGGCGCGCTTTCTGCTAGTCATAATTTGCAGCATTCGCAAAATATCGGAAATGTGAAACCCCTGCCCCCCAATAGCATTTTTTCGGTGTTGGTATGCTTTTGATATCTCCTCCGGGATCTCCTCCAGTCCGAAAACCAGCTGCTTTAGTAGTGAGCCTAGTATGCCCGCAGGGGACTGCTCGTTTCGGGCGGCGAAGTCGAAATAAAAGCATGTAACTGTGTAATTTTGTCCTTCAACCTGATTACACAGGTTGTCTATCACCAACGAGCTAGAATCACGGCTAATCAGCACCAGATATTTTTCTTCCGCTCATTGAGGTTCATTCAGGTTACCTAATGTAAGTTTTGCCAACACCAGGACCTCCATAGAAAAACAGGACCGCGTTATTGGGCCTAGCGTCCTCACTACCAGCGCTCCAGCCCCTAAACTCCTCGGTTTCTAAGATCCATTCGCCCACATTTCCGACTCTGCGGTCCCGAATGTCCTGATGGCGGAACCTAGGATCTAGTGGGGAGAGCCAGGCTAGGAGATGAGGTCGGTCATCGGCAACAGTAGGGTTGATGAGGGTCGTGTTGAAACAGTTGTAGTTATTATTGAATAATTGGGGCATTCTTTCTTCTTCGCTGGTTTGGATATGGTATTAATGCGGGCGGATGGTGGGTGATGGATGATGGAGTCGATCGACCACCGGAATTCTTGGAGGGCTGGGGAAAAGCGGGGCATTTGTGTAACCAGAAGGATGCCACGGAGCCTTCCAACCACCCCCCAAATTTCTGGCAGTATCACACAGTATCACACTCGGCTACTAAGCGTAAGTGAACATCTCATTGAATTGGGCTAGTAGCCGTGCCAAAGATCCCGCTGAGCATGTAACTGCGCGCAGTTGCAAATCTTGCAGCATGTCTCCTAAATACCAGACAACGAAACTCCAGATTTGAATTTTGAGCTCATACTGTGAGCTCGAAACTTAATTCAAGTATTTTTAAAAAATAATTTAAATTTCAAATGGCCACTTGAGTTTCCTGAACTAGGTTTTTTTGGGGGAATTTTACGGTGTTGAAGAGTCTAGTTATTCCAATTAAGCCCAGCTAATTTTCAGCACGGTGCGACTCCAGGGTTATTCGTTGAGCTGTCGGGCGTGGAGGAGACGTGCTGCGGGATCTGCCACTGTGTGCGTTACGTAATCGGCAGGAACCTTGACACGATTATTGTCATCAAGTTGCTGGGGCAACAACAACGGCCCTATGGGCACAATTAACCTTGAAGCCAACCGAGCAGTCTACACTTCCCCCTCCTCCCGCCCGTTCCTACTTACTGTGGGATCTCACGCATGATGGACCACTGCTAGGCTGTGCCAATAGATCTCTATCCACGAAGCTCCAAACGCTCGGAGTAAGCCTAGTTTTTATTTTTCCTGGATTCTTTTTGATAATTCGGGGAAGGCATGTGTTTTAATACTTCGTACACAGGTGCTAGTATTTGTGCTTGGAATTTCAGAAAGACTTTGTACTGGTAGCCTTTAGTATTTCAACTCTCGAAGGTAGGACGAATAAGTAATAGTGTGTAACTTTCGGATTCTTAGTAAGAAAGTCAACACCCAAAACAATTTCGCTGTTTCATTTGTACGTACCAGCTTATGTATACTGCGGCAATTCTGTTAGTTCCATTCCACCCCCTCACCCTCCTCTTATCCATCCTAGATACCACCAACTTCAAGAACCCCCGGCCTATCGCCCCATCTAGACCCCCGGCACTCTCCATAAAAATAAAAGAAGAAAAAGCCTTCGCCCCGTACTCTCACCACCCAACCCAGGTAGCTTAACTTAACAAACTCCAGGCGCTCGAGGGGGTTTAGTAAAAATTATCGGTAGGAAGAGATTTCTGCAATTGAAATTACCATGTTTGTAGCCTTTTTTTTCTTTCGGCGAATACTTCGCTAATCTACTCTAATTTTTGGAGAGTGAAAAAGTCTGTCGAACACTGTCCCAATTGCCAGAAGGAATCTCGTTCTCTGAGTCAGCGAAAGGGGAACTGGGCACACCCAGGGGGTTGGACAAACTGACCGTTGATACCAGGCGCAGCCGCAACCACACAGCCAAGGAACGAGTGAGCTCCTTGCGCCACCCGGGTTTGGGCTCGTCCCATTCAACAAGTTTAGAAGCCACATCAGTGACAAGAGGGACCTGGCTAACAACCAATACCGTGCCAATTATTATTAGAGAGGTTCTGCTCCGCGTGCACATTGTGTTGCCACAGTGACAGCAGGGGCTCGGCAGGGAACAGGGAAGGAGATAAAAGCTTTTCTTGTGCGTGGACAAAATTAAGCGAAGACCCCGGGCGGCGTGACAACCTATCGCTTCCTGACCCCGCGCAACAAACCCTAGAACAAAGATCATTACCACCCGACCCATACACCATAATTTGTTTTTTGTTAATTCCGTAGATTGTTTTTAGGAGCTACCTAAGGTACATCCTCTGTATTCGGGAAGTATCCCATGGCAAAGAAACCCTACCCCCTCCAGCCAAGGGAAAAACTAGTCATCCCAGGTCCCTCTGGTATGGAACCAACCGCACATCTCCAACCCAAAAGGCACAAGACAAAATAACCAACATAATAAGCAGGACACTTGTCTGACAACCTAGCAACCAGAAGCAGAAGACAAGAAGAAAACCTTTCTGAACATCTCATGACATAGGAAAAAGAAAAGAAAAAATTGGTAACACAACTCGCATCTGATCCTTCATCATCCTGGGTGTAGTGTAAGAATCCTATTGTTAGGCGGTTAGGCAACAGGCAACGACAGTCGTCTCCTGCGTATGGGAGTCTCGTTTTCTTGCACCAGGGCGTGGGGGATACTATCTCTTCAGATAGTACAGAACTGGCTTGCTTGATTTCGTCGAAGGACACTATCTCTTCAGAGAGTAATATGGGTAGATTGTCATGTTTGACAGAACTATCACAATAGTTCTGTGTTCGGGCGGCCCGTTGAGACTATCACAATAGTCTCCGAGTTCTTAGATCGTAGGCTCTAGTAGAGGAGGAGTGTATGTAAAGAGAGTAAAGTGTATTCGTATTGCAATTTCTTAAGTATAGAAAAGTACTTAGATGGTTGCGTGAAGATCCTATCTCTTGGTCGGTTTTTTTTTTTCTTTCCTTTTTTGATATCATGCGTTATTTGTTTTAGGTACAAAAAGCCTTATGCAGCGCGAGCTATGAAGAGAAAAAAACCTATAAGTCACAACAACAGCCCGCTTCACCTCCTCATAGGAAAAATCAAACACCCCGAAACTATAGGAAAAGCCCCCCTGGCCTAGCACCTAAGCTACTAATATTCCAGACATTTGAGGAAACAATTGATAGAAACGTACAGGTAGAGAGACCCAAACCCTTCAGCAGGCTCCCCAAAACAAAAGAAACTACCTGTTCGAAGACCAGAAACGCTGGCCTGAGGGGGGTGGATAGGTGATCGGCGACATAGGAAAACTCCAGTAGAGGGCCCACCGAAACCATGTTGTACGGTCAGGTAGGTCATTCCATTGATCCAAGGCGTTGGACAATAGCCACGGAGGCAGTGCTATACCACGACTAGGCGTAACTGAGGAGGGGCCAACCGATCGGAAGTGTAAATGGCGAGCTGAGCCACCGGGCAGAGGGGATGCCAGCCAACGACGATTAGCAGTAGGGTGCCAGCCGATGAATAGCAGGAGGGTGCCAGCCGGTGATTGGCAGTAGGGTGCCAGCGGGTGATAAGCAGTAGGGTGCCAGCCCGGAAGAGGATGGTAGCAGTACGGTGCAAGCGGACAGAACCGGGAGGAGGAGAGAGGAAGGATCACAAACAAGCTAGCCGCTGCCGACAAATGGGCCATAGCAAGGGCTTTTGGAACGACGACGAAACCGAGCGGGACCGTGATGTGACTAACCGAGGCTTTCCCTGTCACAAATCGTGACTAAGCAAGGCAGATTTCACATGACTAATACTTATTAGTCATAAGGTATGTTGGGTTTTTACACTATGACGTCATTTGACTCATAGCTTTCACATGACTGCGCACTTGC
>Ga0307509_10007210_pt1 | contig 14635 bp, 7 predicted proteins | sample 10_EM_MG_FD_202245 | JGI IMG/M metagenome (GOLD analysis project Ga0307509, IMG submission 202245) | Populus trichocarpa ectomycorrhiza microbial communities from riparian zone in the Pacific Northwest, United States - 10_EM | ecosystem: Host-associated > Plants > Roots > Unclassified | place... | reverse complement strand
TGGGATGCTTCAATGACCTGTGGTTCATAATCTCTCTTTGAACATGCTCATCAATCTGCAAAAACCAAACAAGACTTCAAAATCACTACTACCATCAAATAAAAGAAAACACCGAGTTGAAAAAAAAATATAAAAAGAAAGTCTCCAATCCAGATTAATTAATATATAAAGAAAAAGAAACTAGCACAGCCCAGCCCAGATAAGACCACAAAGAACAAAATATACAAGCGTAACATCCACTAGACAAAATCTAGTCTTCAACACATATTTAACGTCTTTACGAAATTCCACCATCCACCCAACCTCAGAAAAAAGAATGAAAGAACATTGCTCAATGAACAGGAGAAATTCGAAGATGAATATATTGAGAGAGAAAAAACATGAAGTTAAAAAAAGATCACCTTTTGGCCTCTTTCAATATACTTAACAGCAAAGAGTTCACCAGTCGTTATCTCTCTAACTAGCTTAGCAACACCAAAGTTTCCTGACCCGATATCTTTCAAAATCTCATAACGCTCCATTGTTAGCTAGCTAGCTAACTATATTATAGCTTCAATATATGTATGAAGGAAAGTAGCAAACAATGAAGAACAACAACTTCTGTGATTCCCTCTATATTCTCTCTCCTTTTCTCTGGTACTGTCTGTCTGTCTTCTCTTTATATGTTAGCGATGAGAATCTCCATAGTTTTCATGGCCAAGAATGAAAAGGCTGGCTTTGCCTTTGTGGGGCAAGTGATTGTGCGAAGGTGCCCTGCCCTTAATGGACTGTTAAAGGAGAATGAAAAATAATTAAATCTTTGGAAGCTGAGAGTGGTGTCAACGGACAAGGACAAGAACAAGCAGATGACACGTACACGTGGCATCATGTTAGAGGTTAGAATTTCAAGGTGTACTAACACAAGTTGTTAGCCAACGTGGTTATATTTTGGACCGTCCTCTCGTCAAGGCTACTTCAGGGTACTTGCTGTCTTTCATAATTGTTTTCGGTTAAGTAGAAGAATAAGCAATCTATGAATTATGATGATGAAGATACTTGGATGACGGTATCTTGTTGGTCTAATTAATCCTTTTCAATATTCAACTATCATTGTATAAGTAGGCTTCATTAATCAATTGTGTACTTAATTATTTCTCTTAATAAAAAAGTTTAGGTCTTAAAATGCTCTAGTTTTTTAACAATTTAATATAACATCTTTTAAAAAAAATATTGAAACAACAACATATTAGATTAATTTAGATCATCTGTCAAATTCTCAACTTGAATCATGAGACCATGATAACCTCATATAAAACAAATCAAAATAAATTATAAAGATTAATTCTCAATTAACAAAATATTAAAATATGAAATTAAAAAATAAAATCAATTAAAAATGACAAAAAACTAACTGGAATCAACCCGAGTTAATCTACTAAATCCACAATTTGAGCCATGAGATAAAGATAACTATATAAAAAGTAAATCGAAATAATTTATGAAACTCAATTCTCAATTAATTCAATGTTGAAAGATAAAAATGAAAAAAAAAATCAATTAAAAAAATTACCCGAGTTAACTAGCTATACTCATGATTCGGGTCACGAAACTAGAATAACTTCATAAAAAAACAAATAAAAAAATAACTCGATTCAACTCGAGTTACCTTTCCAAACTCACGACTCAGATCATGAGACTGAGATAACCTTATATGAAACAAATTGAAATAAATTATTAAGCATAATTCTCAATCAAGCCATTATTGAAGAATAAAAATGAAAAAAACCAATCTAAAAGGAAAAATTCAATAAAACAACTTGAGTCAACACATGTTAACCCGTAAACTCATGATTTCGATCATGAGACCGAGATAACCTAATAGAAAATAAACTGAAATAAATAATGAAACTTAATTCATAATCACCTAATGTTGAATGATTAGATTGAAAAAAAAAATTAAAAAAAATGAGTCGATTGGGTTAACCCACTTAACCAGCAGTACGAATAATGAGATTAAGACAACTACATAAAAAGCAAACTATAACAAATTATGAAATTTAATTTCTAATAAATCAAATGTTAAATGATAAAAAAAATAAAAATAAAAAAAAATTATTATAATAAATAGTGTTTCATGTGATGTTGGACCGTAAAAACACCACATTTGTTAGTTTTTGTTAATAGCTATCTTTCATTATTTTGTTTATGAATTGTTAGGATGTATTTCATCAGTGTTTTGAAAAAAAAAATATTTGTTTGAAGAGATAAAGACAAATTTATAAAATAAACTTATGGATATGATAGTTTTAGAATAAATTTATGTATTTAAAAAAAAAAAAAGATACCATGGGACATGTTTCATTTCTTTGACTATTATTTGTCTTGATGAGACAATAAATAAACATTATCATCTATTTAAAAAAAATTAAGTATTATTGAATCAATCAATTGAGTTTAGACAAATAATGTATGCTTGAACAGGTAAATTCCTTAAACTTTTTTTTTGATAACATAGGAACATCAAATCGACCATGGCAAATTAAATGCCACATAAACTGCATTAAAATTTAATTAAGAAAAAAATAATTCACCTAATTTTTTATTCTATTTCAAATAGCGTCGGAGAGGACACGGCGAGTAGCAGAAAAGGACAGTCCTGGGAGATTGCAATTTGCATGTGTAGTTTTTTTCATTAGAATAAATAAATATAAAAATGGTAACAAAAATTCTTCAGGTTACGAGGAGGAGGAGGAGAAGATAAGTGGGAACATAAAGAAAATAGATTGGTTTGATCTGATGGTTCCCATTGGGCCAAGATGGGTGGCCTTGCCTTCTTCTCACCTCTTTTTTTTTTTTTTTTTAGTTTAATGTAGATGTCCGGGCCAGCTTGCGCGCACCTCGATTAATCTCACGAGTCTTGAAGTTAACGATCATGTAAACCTCCAGTGACCATCATATGAGCAACCACATGGCTCGAACCTAAGACCACAGAGGAAGCAAACCTCTTGATCCCAAACTCTTACCACTGGGCCACCACCTAGATGGTTTCTTCTCACCCCCTTTCTTTGGAGGCGTGGTGACCTTGTTTATAAGGTGTTTAATAGTGAGTTTTAATAGGGTGTTTGTTAAAGTTTAATCTTTTTAAATTAATTTTTTTAATATATTTTAATGTGCTGATATTAAAAATGAATTTTAAAAAATAAAAAAAATTATTTCAATATTTTTTCAAACAAAAAATACTTTAAAAAACAACCATGATTATATTCATAAAAACCCTTTCATACCATTATTGGAGTAGCTGCAGCAATCAATTACTATCATCTTAAATGCACCAACAAAACAAGTGGTTGCTTTTCTCATTTATAGTATTTGTTTTAGGTTTAAAACCTACTTTTTATAATAAAAATAATTTTTTTAAAAGGTTTTTATAATTTTGAATTATTTTGATATACTAATATAAAAAAATAAAAAATAAAAAATATTATTTTAATATATTTTAAAAATAATAATTTAAAAAACAATCACTATTATAATTTCGTTACTAATGCACACTTTTGTTGATTTCATTTTCATGGTGTTGACCGATTTTTTCTTTCATAATATTTATGTGGAGGGGATGAATGTTAAGCACCATCCGTATAAATACTAATATATTTTCGTATTTTTATTGTCTCTTGTCCCTTATTTACCCACTAAGCGTCTACTTGTACGGTAGATCCATGAAAGTTGAAATAATGAATGATATTTTTTTAAAAAGCCAACCTGTGTCTTCAGCCAATGTTTCCTTTTGCTTTGCCGTTTGGTTGAGGCAATCATTAACATGCATGAACTAACAACGGGCCGATCATATGCGTTTTGTGTTTTCAATGCGTCTGTCTATACAGGCTTGGATCATAGTTTGTTAATTGCTTGGGGAACGTTCCTATCGGGGTCAATTTTTTTTATTTATTAATATTGATGTTAAGGTTAGGTTGTATCTCGACTAATTTTACAGGTTTTAAAAATAATAATTATATAAGTTTTTAGTGATTAGAAAATAACTTTCCAGTCAAATGAAAATTTAGCTTGATTTCCATGAAAATATTTTCCTTTTATTTTGGGCGGAAAATACTTTTCGGAAGTTGTGAAAAAATTAGAAATGTCATATTATTTGCTGATTATATCAAATTTGGTCATCAAACTTTTGATTGCTATTATATTTTGTTTTGAATATTTGTTTTTCAATTTCATCCCTTATAATTTAATTTTTATATTAATTTTGGTCCTCATTTTTATAATTGTTATTTGCTTTTTCTTTATCATTTTTAAATTGAAATTTTTTATCTATCAAATTTGGTCCATATTCTTTTAATTGTTACTTATTTTATTTGAAATAATTTATGAAATGTTAATTATTATTATTTTAATTTCTTCATCTTTCAATTTTTTTATTTTTTAAATTTGATCTTTGTTATTTTGATTATTATTTATTTTATTTGAGATAATTTATGAAATTATATTTTTTTTCCAATTTCATTCTCATTCAACTTTTTAATTTGTAAGATTTGTTACTCATTATTTTAATAAACTTGAAAAAAATAAAACATTTATAAGTTATTTTCTAGCTCATTTTCCATGACATAACCAAACACTGGAAAGTATTTTCCAACTTATTTTTTATTATATTACTAAATATCGAAAAATAATTTACTTTTTTAAAATTTATTTTTTAAAAAAAAACCACTGAAACAAATGACATCTTATATGTGTGGTTAAAGAGACTATATGAATATGTTGAATAGCCATTAATTTGACATGAAAGATATTGGCGAGACAAATTATGGAATAACACTGTTCTTGAAGAATCACATTGTACAGAGAAAATAAAACTTTATTAACTGCTCTCTTTTATTCTAAAATCCATTTGTTTTCGGTTGAGAAAGATGCTGATGTGATTGAGAGAGAGAGAGAGAGAGAGGATATGCTAGTTTGATTGGCACCTTACATTATATGAGTGGGCGTACAAAACCTAACATCTCTTTTTGCTGTTGGAGCACCAGCTAGGTTTCCCAGAAAGCCCAGTGAACAGCATTGGCGTGGCACTGAGAGGGAAATAAAATACTCATTTTTAGTTCCAATAATTATAAAAAGTTTATTGCAGTGCTTGAATATTTTAGAGATGCTGATCGGAATAATTTGTCGTCAAGTGGTTCTCTCTCTACCTCCTTGTATACATTCCCTTCATATGGGATAATGGGAGTGCTATTTGTTGGAAATCCAAAGTAAAATATTATTGCATGCTAACTCAACGATGGGAGCTGAGCTAATTATTTTAGCTTTAACATGTGAAAAAGCAAACTAACCGAGAGATTGAACGATTCTGACAATTGTAACATCGCTGACCTCATTAAGCATTGAAAACGGTGTTTCTTGCACATAAACAAACAATTTCTTGATAATTTTGTAAAAGCATGTATAGTTTTACACGTTACAAAGAAATTGAACGAGTCTGGCAATGGTAACATCGCTGACCTCATTAACGTGCATCTTTAAGCACAAGAGGCCTAATTGTATTATGGCTGCAGGGTTCGCTCACTTTCTTGACATAATGTTAAGGAACTAAAAGAATGATCTCGTTCATGAGCTAATTGGTTACGTATAAGCATCTTTTTTCTTGTGCTTGTAGTTCTTAAGGTCTTCATCACCAAGTCATCTTGCTTCTTGAGGAATTTTAATTTTCTTTATATGAACTCGTACGAGCATCCTTTTCGAACCCACTTGGTGAATTAATCTCGATCTTGCCAGCGAAAGCCTTACCAAATTCATGAAGAATTGATTACAATTTATCTCTGTAATTTATCAAAATCAATTAATTAGTTCCTATGGTATCAGAAAAGATTAAACTATCTCTTGAATAGCGTTGATCATCCCCAGTTTAATACATTTTTTTTCTTCCAAAAAGGCCTTTTTTTCCTAACCAAATTTGCCCAGGTACTTCTCATTTCTTTATTCTACTCTTGAAGAAAGGAAAAAATAAAATAAATTTGATAAGAACACAAAATTGACCACTCCAGTCCACCCCCTGTCAACTTTATCATTCTCCAAGCTCCACGGCTTCGATTTGACTTAAGAAAAGAAGGGTTTGATCGATGCTCATGTTAGATCATGGTTTGATTGACGACCCTTGGGATTTATCCCTATATATGATCAGGTTCAGCCTCAACTGCTTATGGTTTGGCTTAGTCATAAACAAGTGACCCAGAAGACAAGAAGATGGAATTATTGATTAGGAAGTTTCATTGGATTTGAGACCCAACACTTGAAACCCTAAACAGTATTCTTAGAATAGTACAACAGCAGCTGTTCCAATAGTATGGCACCATGCATTCCAAGCAATGTGAATGGCACCAAGTCATTTCAATAAACATTTCTAGCAGAGCTAAAAGGGAAATAGTTTGAAGAGCATAGAAAGGACAAAACCAGGATTAGATAATGTTTTTTGTCATGTCTAATCTTGTCTATGTTGCGTATCGATGGGGTTATCAAACAGTTGTAAGACAGGATAAGTGTTCAATGTTTCTTCTCGACAGCTTGGCTTTCTGGTAGTTATCAGTATATCCTACCAGGGAGGGTGTTCAATATGTTCAAAAATATGATGCAATAAGCAACGCATCACCAAGAAACCAATATAGAACTACGATGGCACAAATCGTTACTAAATAAAACTTTGGATTGATATCTATACCCAAGTTTTCTTCAAATTTAGAACTAGAGCGCTTAAGTTACACTCTTATATACATGAAAGGCTTAAATTTCATATAATGTAAATTTCAGCTAAAACTGTTTCACTTATAGTTCATACCCAGGGAATCTGGAACTTTCAGGCTTGAGAAGATCAAACCAAAGGCAAGCTGTTCCAGCTAGTCCTTGAAAAAGAGAATAGGCATGATCAGCTCCACGAGCATGACCTATGGTCACGAGTCCACTAGCATTATGATATAAGAAGCTTGCAAATGCCTTTGCTCTCTCCTCATATATGCTCTCTCCAGTAAGGAGATAAAGGGAAAGGAAGGCATAAGCGTTTCCTGCCACACCATCGGCAAGGCCTGCCTTCTTCACTAGCCCACTCTTCCAAACAACTTCCCCTGCTTCTATAGCAGCATCTCTGAACTCCCTATCATTTGGAAACATCTGCCGAAAACAAAAAAATAGTTATCACCAGCGACTCAGCCTCAATATTTGGCTGATAAAACTAAGGGTTTCGAACATTTGAATTGAATATGTTTCCCATTATGATAGGTAATTGGTTCATTATACACGAGAACAATTTACAATATGTTTCCCACTTTTCAGGTCTTATTATCTTTTAACTATCACAGTTATAATACAACCGCGATTTCTAACTATTTAAGTAATTCCGAATGCAGTTAGCTTGTGCATAGTTTGCCACATGAATCACCTTTTAGGCTTAAGCAAAGTACCAATTCAAGTAACTATTTTGCAACTTACCATGCAATGTTTGTAATTAAACCAGTGTGATAATGATGAAAGAAGTTGTGTTGAGCATGAGTAAGTGGATATAATTCTGTAAAATTGTCACAATAGATGGATTCTCGTGTACAGACACTCAAAATAAACTTGACTTAGTATGTAATGCCTACCTCAGATGCCTTGCAGAGGGTGATGACCATGCCAGTTGCACCATGTGACCATTGCACCAATTTGTCCCTCGGGTTTCCTTCGCTTGAAGGGTAATTTCCGCTATGACGGAACCGGTTGCTCATCATGTACCTTAAAGTTGCCTTAACATCCTCGGCATCCTCTTTGGAAAGAGGAAAGTTAAGTAGCACTTGCAAGATTCCAGCAAGGCCATTGGCTGCACCCCAGTACCGTGTGCCATGCCATCTGTACATCAGTGGACAGGCTGCATTGTCAGATGCCCCTGCTCTGCCCCCAGCTAAAACAGCGTCAACAACAGGCAAAAGAAGATCACTAGGTAACGTCCCTTCGCCAAGATGCTTGTTTATGAATAAAGCAGCCCATAAAAACCCAGCTCTCCCATACATAAGCTCGTATGACATCCCAAAACCACCCTCCTCAGGTCCAACTGGGAGGGCTCTCTCTTGTGCTACCTATAAATCAATCAAACAAATAATAAGAGTTTTTTTTTTCCATTGGATTATTGTTGACAATAACTACCCCAGTTATTATATGAATCATTATCAAATAAGATACAATATGAAAGAGAGCTGTTCAAACATGAGAAAACTCTTTACAATTGTGATAGAGTTTAAGCATATCCGGGATTCCGGGTGGGTGAAGAATCATCATCACTTTTGAACTTAGTGCTTAAAAGAAGGCAAGGCCTATTGCTCCATCAATGATTCCCAGAGGTACTGTACTTCTAGGCTCTAGCATAAGAGCAAGAGTCCTGATAGGGGGAAAAAGTGCAGCAGCTCATGAAACAGCAGAACACGTTCAATTTGTGCAATTATAGCCAAATGCATCTTATTTTGTTTGGACTGCTATAGCTTCCAAATTAAGGAATGGAAAGGGAAGCATATGTGAAAGAGCACTACATCATCATTATCCAGTGTTCAAAATCGAAGCTACACTGCTAAGCACTGAAGTGAATATGAAGATGCAAACACAGCGGATCAGACTCTTAGTTTTCCAGAGGGCAGAGGCCTAGATAATAACTCAACGAAACCGACCAAGACCAACAGCTGGTGGTATCTTATCAGATTGTGTCACTGAAGCTCAAATTGACGTCTCATGAGCCACAGGCGTCCCCACCCACCATGGTGCAGCTACAAGCTTGAATCATAGAATGAGTCATAACAATGCTCGAATACGAGTGAGGCATCTATCTCTTTGAACATTAGGAAATAAAGGCAATTTGACCCTGATGGAGACACTTCGCATAAGACCAGTTGTTCGCTGGCTTTCTGGCAATGGACTCACCAATTACCATTCACGCTAAGAAGTCCCAACAAGACTACTGGACCACATTCCAAGAGAGGGGGGGTAAATAGCTACCATAGACAAGAAGACAAGGACGGGACCGTGTCTGGAAAGCATCAGATGCATTTGCTTTCTGAAGTTAAAAGAGATGCCTTCCACCATATCAGCATATCCATAATAACATTTTAAAACAGTAATCCTCTCGTTAGTGTTAGGGATGAACTTGTAAGTTGAATGACAATTTTCTCATATTGGTTGAAAGATTAAATTGTGAATGTCCAGACTCAAATATGCATTTTTACGAATGCTTAAGGCAGCCTGGAAAATTCAAGAAATCCATGTCCGACAAGTGTTGCCAACTGCAGTCGAGGCATTTCCAATGACGGACGAATATGAAATGTAACCCACAAAGAAGAAGACATTTAGAAAAACCTCCTCTCTTTCATGGCCGACAGCAGATATTCCATATTTTAACAAATATCTTTAAATTGTTCTCTCCTGGGCAGGCAAGAATTTATGCTACGTGCTACCATACATTTGACAAGGAAAATTAGACTCTTAGCAAATGTATTGATAGTGATGAAAATTGAGAGTACCTCAAGGAAGAGATTCAAAAAGAAGTCACGTCCTTGATGGTCCCCCTTGTAGTTAGCGGCCACGGCTCCAAGGGCATATAATCCTCCTTTCCCACATAAGAAGGTCAAGGTCATTTGCCTGTGCATCCACCATTTCAACCGTTAAACGTAAAAGAAAGAGAAAATAAATAATTTTATATTGAAAATCCCACAATTGGTTGTATCTTTCTGAAAATATTTTTTCTAATTTAGGAGAAAAAAAAAGTTGCAGAAATTAATGGATTATTTTTTGAAAAAAATTGTCATTTAAACAAATTGGACCGCCGTAGTTAATGAAAGTGTTTCCCACATGAATGACATAGACACTAGACAGCTAAAAAAAATCTGAAACTTTATCTCCTACGAATTGACATACTGATGCAAATTTGGAAGACCTTACAACCACCAAAATATTTGCAAGATATTTTTACAAAAATGGTGCTCTAGTAAAGCCACATTTACCGCTAGAACAAGACTTAAAAAAAGCTGTTTATCTTATGTTTTCAATCTACTTTTCATTAAAGAAAATGTTGAAAACTTAAGATAAATATATATTTAGAGGCAATTTAGTATCATTGTAGATTATATTTTTTTCCAACTATATATAAAAAAGATTGTAATTGTATTTCAATCTTAATTTTGTAAAAGTTAAAATAATATTTCTTTTATTTAGACTTACTTTTCATTTATTTTACATACAAAATGTAAAAAACAATTTCAAAAATGATCTCAGACTATAGTTATTAAACTCGGTTCGGAGTTAATCCAACCAGGTAGCCAGGTCACACGAGTTGAATCGGGTCACTTGGAAAAATTAAAAAAAAATTATATTTAAAGTTTTAATATCCCATATGGAAAAGTTTTTAAACGATGCATGTGAATGTAAACTATGAAAAAAATGAGGTATGAAATGTCATATAGTTATCTCACATCGAAAAGATAAAAAATATAAGTTATATATAGTTATCTCACCTCGAAAAAGTTAAGAAACAATTCATATAGATATAGGCATAAAACAAATATAGGCGTATTTGATGCATACGCCGCCGCATTGCAGAGGGGGCATTTGATAGTCAAATGACCCTGCACGCATTCCCTGAAAAATATAGGTGTTGTCCACTCATATGCATGTGCCAATATATTTTTTAAAATAATATTTAATATATGATCAATTAAAATAATGCTTCTGTATAATCTTCAAATTAACAATAAAATCAATGTAAAATAACAAAAAAACGCTTGTGAGAAAATTTTGTTGATTTTTTCTTTAAAAACAAGGTAATTTCACTATTTTAAAAGAAAAAAATTAAGAAAACTATAACACTCCTGATTAAAAAGCATTACATTTTTTATTGTAAGGGTAAATCAGTAGTTTTACTATACAAAAAGAATGAAATTACTAACCTAATCTTATATAAATTATTAAAGATCATTGTATTATAATGAAATATCATCTTGCCCACAATTTCCAGTTTAAAGGTTTTTTTTGGGTGAGGTGAATTTTGTAAAATCACTATTCCAATGATTAGTGATTTGTTCATATGGTTACAGCAATTTCTTCTCTTTCTTTTTTATTTATTTATTTAATGCCTAACCAAAAGAAAGATTAGTTATCGCGTTTTTTGTTTTTATAGTCTATTATGGTCTGACTGGTATGCTCAAACTATCTTTTACATATCAAAATTAAATTTATATTTTCGATTTGTCAAAACAAATTATCTATATCATGATTAGAGGATTTATGATCATTTAACTTAGTAAGATTTAAACTTGATGGCCAATTAAAAGGGAAATCCCTTGTTTTAGAAAAAAAAAAAAATTTAAGTGGTCTTTTAAGATTTAAACTCGTATTCTTCATACAAGTAAAATAATTCATGTAGGAATAAGGAGCCAATGAGGTACAGTCCAGATAACTGAATAACAGTCAATAATTTACCTAGAGGAGGCATGTGCGGAAACGGAGCACGTGTCAACAATGTTGGAGCACAATAGCAAGTCCTGCTCATTACCGGTAACCTCGAACGACCGCAAGCAGGTGAAAGCTGTCCCCAGAAGACCCGTATACACTGTCGGGTCAATACCCGCACCCATATTGCTATCTCTTTTCCACGTCGCCTCCACCACCTATATACGATGGAGACAAACAAATTTTTTTCAATCAATTAGAGCATTCTCAGACTAGCTCGCCGGCCTAAAACTCTTAAGGACAAGACGATGGAATGCTTTTTTATTTATTTATTTATTTTGCTTAAGTCATAACGCATACATGAACTCAAAGAAAGAGGTCCTGTATTAAGAAAAAAAGAAAAAGAAATTAAATGCATACCTGATCCTTGAGAGAAATGGCAGCTTTGAGAAGAACTTCATTAGGGATTAACATATCTGTAGCTGTTGGATCTAGATGGTGAATCAAATCTAGCCGTTCGTTGCTGCTCTCCTCATGGTTCTCTTGAGAAGTTGCCTCCACCGCAGATGACATGGTTACTTTCTTATTTATTTATTAAAGTTCCAAACTTCACTTTTGCGACTAGTTTTGATTATCTGGGAGTTTTTTTTTCTCTCTTCGAAAAACACTAAGGTTGAAGGTTGTCTGAGAAGTAGGAAACCCAGAAATGAAGGAAAAGAGGAGCAATGGAAGTGGAGTGTTCTATTGTGCTGGGTTATGTTTTCATATATTGGGAGTGTAAACACAGAGACATGTTGTAAATGTGCCACGTTATCCGTCTTAAATCTTAATCTATTGGATAGATATTGATAGCATAAGAATCACGTTCTCTCTTTCTTGTTTGTTTTTTTTCTTTTCAGGTATTTAATTAAAACGTGTGGACCAGTTTTTTTAACCTATATGGGTCAAGTGGTCGGAGACGTTGCCTCACATAATGAATTTGTTTATTTCTGTTATTATTTTAAGAACATATATTATGCGTGAGTCACCAAATCTAATTTAATATCTTTAGGAATAAGATTGATGTGTTGGATAATTAATTAATTTTTTAATTTAAGCAATCTTATTATTTTTTCCTAGCTAAGATGCATGGTGGCTTGATATGAAAAATTCAGGTGATTGGTAGTAGCAGGTAATGTCTGGTAAGTCAAGGTGGTTGGTAGTTATGGTAGTAGCAGGTGATGTCCGGTAAGTCAGGATGGTTAGCAGTTATGGTAGTAGACTAGTAGTAGGTAAGGCCTCGTAAACAAAGGTGGCTGGTAGCTAGTAGTTACAAAAGGTTCCATTTGATCGACGTGTGGACTCTCCGATAGTAAAATTAGTAAATTTATAGAGAGAGAAAGTGCAATGATATTTTAGAGAGATAGAGTCTGAAAATATATGTTCTGAAAATGTTAAGAATAAAGAGATTGTGAACCTTGAGTTTGAAGAATTTATGGTGTATTTATAGCCCATGAGTTTTGTCATTTTGTAGAGAGGAGAAGCTGAAATGTTACTTCACCCTTGTGATATTTTAAAGTGTATTATACTCAAAATAATACGCATTGGATCAGTATAAAATATTAAGAAATTCGCATAGAGTCTTGAAAAAAATTCATAATGGAGTGTTGGGCTCGAGTAAGGTGTCCAAGCCTAATGGAGGTAAACAAAAGATTTAGACGCGCTACCTGGATCGAAACACGTTGGGCTCGGACGTGGTAACTCAATCCCACGGGAGTGCAAGGGTGCACACCTAGCATCAAGGGTGCTGAGATGCATACATAGCAAGGCTAGACGTGTCACCCTCAACACCACGTGGTGGGCAACACGCTCAGATGGTGGGCTCGAGTTCCATGTTCGAGCACAGGTGGACACCTAGTATGGGCTCGGGCTACCATGTCCGAGCCCATACACCTTGGTAGCTCGAGTCTATGAGGATATTTTTGGATATTTTTTTGGGGGTTTTAGGTTTTTTAGGGGGTTTCTTGGGCCTGTTAAATTTGGATTCATCAATAGCCTCTCATATCTTTGTGATATTAATCCGCAAATACTTGTAAAAATATTTGATTACCATGACGAGTTCATCATACTTTCTTCGTATGAAAAGAGGGATGGAAACCCGGGTAATATATTGGAGAGTCCATATTTAGTAATAAATAATTTGATGAAAAAAGGAAAAAATAACTTACCGGTGTTTTTTTAGAGCAATTTGCCGTAAATAATTTATTGCTGTGAAAATGACTTTAAAGAAATTAGCATATAAGAAATTGTGAAAATGACTTTAAGCAGCCTCAATCAAATTCAATGTGTAAGAAGAGCACGATGATTACAATCTTCTAAATGAGACTCAACCTTAGTTAAAAAAAAATTCAGGAGAGTTTTTTTGGATGTTTCGTTCCACCAGTCAATGGTGTATATGTTCAATGTCTCCAAAATTAATTAAATAATTTAGATGGTTTTATTATGTGTTAATCCATTTTATTTTATTTTATTTTTTTATGAGCCCAAACCATACACCAAATGAATGGATGATTACTGATGAGCTTTGCCATAGTTGAAGGTTTGGCATGAGCAAGGATAGACATGGATGTTGTGAGAGTGCCAATGTCCATATCTTGTTTTTAGGATGCATTAGGATTAGGAGGATTAAATTATGGGATTTAGAATTTTAAAGTATTTTTTACTTGAAAATATATTAAAATAATATATTTTTTTATTTTTAAAAAATTATTTTTGATATTAAAATAATTAACTCTATGAATATTCTGACCAATTTGCTAACCTGTCTTTAACTTATTCTCAAAAACACATTAAAATTTGAATTATAAAGAAAGTCGAATGTAAGAAAAGAAAAATTCATTACATAGAAATAGAAAGAAAGGGCTTTTTTTACCAGGTATATAAACATTTTAATATTGAGGAGGAAAAGAGTAGCAGAAGCTTTTTTTTAAAAAAAAATATTGTCTCTGCATCCCCATTTGTATATAATTTGCTCAATTAGAGGGCGATGGAAGCAAGAGAATTAAGCAGTATATGCCTCACATTGTGTTATTAAATAAATATACAAGGAAGTGATCATCTTGCTTTTTAGGTTAGATGTTTATTTAATTTAGTATTCTGTTTTTTAGGTAACAAAGTAATGAAAGTAGATAATGAGGAACACATTCACAATGTG
>Ga0307509_10007209_pt1 | contig 14636 bp, 24 predicted proteins | sample 10_EM_MG_FD_202245 | JGI IMG/M metagenome (GOLD analysis project Ga0307509, IMG submission 202245) | Populus trichocarpa ectomycorrhiza microbial communities from riparian zone in the Pacific Northwest, United States - 10_EM | ecosystem: Host-associated > Plants > Roots > Unclassified | place... | reverse complement strand
CCCGCGCAGATGCGTGTGCGCCCAAGAACATCTAAGAGCCCATAGAATGTGAGGCAATCGACCTCTAAGTTCTAGGATGACTTTGCCGGTGAAGGTAGGGTAACTTGGACTCCTCAGTAGGGTAACTGGGGTCGATGGGCAAAATGACCAAATTCCCAAGGTAGGGTAATTTTGCCCTCTCATGCCATTAACCTCTCCGGAAGTCCTCCAGTCAACCACAAAGGTCGTCTCGGAGGTCCGTGTAACATTCCCATAATTCCCTTGACCTTATGTGAATGTTCTCCCGAAAGGTTACCCTGCCTAATAGAATGCCCAAGGCTATTCTACTGTTCCCTAGACCTTGCCTTTAGGCGAACCAGCATTCTTGTATACTAAGTATACTAGACCATACCACCTCTGACTACCTCTTGGTATACCATTTGGGCTAAGGTGGTAGTTATTGTAGCTACCTATCATAGGGTCGTTACACTTGCTCAGGTACCCTATCCGGGCGGGAGAGGCATGACATCGTGGGGGCATTGTGCAGGCCACTATAGTTCACACACTTAAGAGTAGTGTGGCTCTAGGGACGGCCTCAGATATGGTAGGGGGTGGTGGGGCAAGTGTGCGCCCCGGTTGGATGCGGGTGAGCGCAGCAGCGGCAGGAGGCGAGGTTGTTGCATCTGTTGCTATGATGAGCGAAGCTGTGACAGTTTGAGCATTGAGTGTGTGAGTTAAAAGTAGTCGGCGTTCCGTCTTATACATGGAGGAGAAGGCTGCTCGTTGCCTGCCTATGAAGTCAGAAGCACTAGGGCCAGTTATCACGATAACTATCGTAGAGGCAGCTTTGCCAACTCTAGATTCATCCATAGCGAGCCACCTGGGTTGTCCCGTAAGGGCCAGCCTAGTGTTGTAAGTAGTCAGCTTGGTTGCAATTGCATTCAGAGAGCTAGAGGTTGGGAGTTCATGCACCAAGAGCTGCGTTATTGGAGTGTTTAAGTGAACGCTAACAGTACCGGGAATAAGGTAGAGGAAGGTGCCTACCCTGCTGTTAAGTGAGGTAGCCCTGATTGATTCCATGGTGGTGATCGTAATGGTATTCCCCTCTATGGAGACAGTTTGGATATAGGTAACAGTGAGCGCAGTGTTGATCTCGTTTCAGAGCTCTAGCTCAGTTTTGTTAAGAGGGCCACCCTCCCGTTAAACGATGAGGTGGCGTTCAGTGGCTGTCATACCCGGCTTTGGCCGCAAGGGTTTGGCTGTGGTCATGGGCTTGAGCTGGGCAGATGCTGCACCAGCCAGATTGGTGTTATGTTTCATTCCCCCTTTTTGGGCTACTGTAGCTTCAGAGGATTTAGGGCTGAGTGATTGGGAGTTTGTGGGAGGGTACCAAGACAGGCAGTCATGCCAGGCACCTTAGTGTATGTGAGGGGGAATGGTATCGGGGTGGGTGTATCAGGGCGGAGGGGTGCTGCCTGTAGCGAGGCTACCTCCTGTGCCAATAAATCGATACTCTGCATCAGAGTGTTGACAGCCGATTTGTAGTCCTTGTAGATGGAAGCGATTATCTCAATAAAAGTCTGACCTTCCATCTCGGGTACATTTGGTTCCACTTCTAGCCTATTGGCTGCTTTCTAGTAGATGTCCATAAAGAAGGTCTTGTGGGATTTGCCGGCACGGAGATAACCCTCTATGTCAGGCATGGTCAAAACCTTTGAGGTTATCGGTCGCTGAAGTGGTGGGGGGCCCTGAGGCAAGAAAATAGGTATGTTTATGTTTCACGCTATCCTGTCAGTTGACTCATAGTTCTCATATGACTCGCACTTGTGTGTCATCGTTATGTTTTGATTTGTTGATGTTTCTATGACTCACGATTGTGAGTCATAATAATATAATGACTTTCACGCGTGACTCACATTATGAGTCACAAGTTTCAGTCAGGTAGCGCAATTTTCACACCTGACTTGTTTTATATGAGTTGGTGGTTTATGGCATGTTAGGCAGTGACGCATTAGAGTTATCTGATGGATTTCAGGCATGACTAGTTATGAGATATAGGACCGCGTGAGTCAAGTTATGAGTCACCAGGGTTAGGGTTGTTGGCTTGAAGAGTCTATATAACCAAGACTTGGTCACAGTAGTTAGACACGCTTCCGCTCCCCTCTTTCCCCCCCCCTACATTTTTCAACACCATGTCGTTCTGAGCACGATCCCTTTTCCCAGACATTTCTTGCTCACTGTTGGGTCTCGCGTCCCCACCCTCACCTCCAGACATGGCCTCCCACCAGGGTGGCCCCTCGAGAAATGCTACTTCAGCCCCTCTCTCTCCCCTCCCGACCACTGGAAACCTCGACTATCTGGTCTCAATTTTCCACCAGACTGCTGCCGACCTAGGGCTCCCCGCCGCAGGTTTTCCCCCCATCACTCCAGCAAACATTTCCACCCTCTCCATCGGGGAACAAATGCTCCTCCCTCTACTCTACACCTCGCTTCAATTGAGCGTCCAAATTGATACTGCTCTCGAGAACCTCTTGACCGAAATCCACGACCTGTCTTCTCAGGTTGCCAACCTGGACCTCTCCCCGCAATCCCCAAACCTCGCCCCTCTCCAGGCATCCCTCCGTGACATTGCCTCCCGTCTCCCGTCAGCCGCTCAGGCGTCTTTTCCTCCCCAGCGCTCCAGTGTCCCACACCAGGCATCACACTCCCCTAGTGGGTCTCGTCCCGCCCCCTGCAGCAACACCAAGCCCGCTTGCCAAGAGAAAGGGAAAAAGAGAGCTCCTCGGGCTCCACCCCCACCGCCGCCTAATACGGTCTGGCCCTCCCCCTCAGCTGACCCGGATCTCCCGAGATACGACATGTCAACTTCCTCTCCCACATGATATGGCAACCCTGAGGCATTCGCCAAGAAATAACCCCACACCTGGGAAGCAGAAGAATTCGCCAAGGGGAAGTACCCCCCCGGCTCCGCTTGGACCCCCGGTCAGCTTGACCCCAACTGGTGACCCCCCACCACCATGAACTCCAAGGCCACCCCCACCTATGCCCAAGCTGCCGCACCCCCTGCTAAAGGGAAGAAGGGTTGTCAAGCGAAAGGTCCTGCCACGGCTTCCTCCGTTGCGGTTGCGTCGGGTGAGGTTTTTACAAAACCTCTCCCTCCTGTCCCCCAAGCTGGCCGCAGATTCTTCGCCTCCAGAACCACCTTCGAACCCCACCCAGAGGCGCTCAAAATAGCAGCCCATTTCCCTGACATTGCTGCCTCCGTCCTCAGAGAGGCCAACTGCTCCCTTCCCCTTTCCTTCTTCTGCACGGTCAATGACAAGGGCTCAGTGTCACTGCTCGGTACTGACCTTCACACCCCTGCCTCCGCTTACACCCCCTATTTCGCTCCCCTTACTACGAGGTTGAACAAGGCCTTCCCAGTGGGCAACTCCCCTTGGGATCTTTTTAAACCCACTCCAAACGAAACACAACTTTTGATTCACTCCATCCCTCTTGCTTTCCTCCCATCCGACGATGGCCTACTCTTCCCCTCTCTTCATTTGTCCATCCGCAATGCCAGGGGAGTCTCCATTCTCTCAGCGTGTTACCTTAACCCGGACCCGGAATGCCACGGTCAAAAATCCGCAACCTCCGTGGTTGTTTCCGTGGCCCCGCCCGACGCTTTCGCCCTCCTCCCCTCATTCAGCCTCTTCTCCCGGAACCGGAGAGTGGAGCAGATGTTCTCCTCCTCCAAGAACTCCCAATGCAGGAAATGCTGGAAGTTTGGCCACATCTCCAACCGCTGCCCCAGCGAACTGCCCGTCTGTCCCTTCTGCTTGCTCGCCCACACCAAAGCAGAGCATCGCTGCCCTACCCCTTCCTGCCCTAAGGGTGGCAATCTCCGACCTATCCTCGCCTGCTGTCCATCCTCGATGGCATGCTGCCCTAACTGCCAAGAAGAGCACTCTGCGCGCAGCAGGGATTGCCCCTCCCGTCCGAAGACTACCCCAGACGCACCAAAGGTACTATCACGACAGATGCAGGACAGCATGGATCTCGCGGAAGACCAGGCTGGCCCTTTGACGATCGTTCGTCCAACACCAAGCGCCCTTCCCCAGACCCCGAGTGCCCCTGAACTCCCCTGAGATGCTCCGCCACCTAGGCAGAGGGCCCACCGCACCATCACCGATCTCACCCCAAGAGAGAGTGGTGATGAATCCCTTGATTCTGACTCCTCCGAGGGCTCTGCCCAATAATGGAGAATTTTTTCACTCAATACTCTGACAGCAGTGCTCTCTTCCTGTCCTTTCCAATTGTTCAACATAACTGCCTTGGGAGCCGGGATGTTTTTCTTTCACTTTTTCACAGCTTTACCATGCTGCCCCACCCCCCCCTGCTTGTTGCCATTCAGGATCCCCCTTCTAGGCGATCGGTTCTCCCAACATTCCCGGATTTTTTGTCGTTCGCTCCGCCTCCTCCCAGCTGCCCCTGTCTGGCCATTTATGTTTCTCGAGTTTTGAACCCGTACTTGTCTTGCTCCACCGTTTTTCACGACTCCACAGAAATGCTGTCGGTGGATGTTTTTTCTCCGGAAGGTCTCTTCGGATCCCCCCACCACTCCCTCAGGGTCACCTCGGTGTACCTTCTTCGCACCAATTGTCCTCCTAACCGCTCCATACCACCTGAGCGGCTTTTTTCTTTTCTTCCATATCCTCATCTTGTTCTGGGTGACTTCAACCTTCACCACCCGCAGGCAGACCCCTGCCGCTCCCTCTGCGAGAGGGAATTTACCATTTCGGCGCGCTACCCAGACGCCGCTTTTGACGTCCCTTACCACCTCCTCAACACCCCTGGTGTTTATACTCGCTTCCCGTTCGATTCCATCTCTAGACCCTCCGTTCTGAACCTGGCCTTTGCTAACACCGCTCTTTCCCCCTTCGTCTCCTCATGGGACACACCCCTCCCCTCCACCGGTTCTGACCACGTTCCATGTGTAATTACACTAAGTTCTCCCGCCATCATGCTTCCCCCCCCCCACCCCCCAGTGGGCCCATCTCGACCTGCACGCAGTAGGAAAGGCTCTGGATGTCTTCACCTGCTACCCTGCCCGGCAAAGGCCACGCCCAGCTCCCTAAGTAGATGGTTCGACATCTCCTCTACCCGCCTGACCTCCTGCCTGACCTTTCACGCCCCGAGCAGACGCCCATGCCCCCGCTTGAAACCGTGGTGGTCCCCCCGTCTAGCGTCGCTGAGAAGGGAGTATCACAAGTTCGCGAGGGCATCCCGCCTCGACCCGTCCCCCCTCAACTGGAGCAATGTCAAGAGCTGAAGGAGAACATATTTTAAGGCCATCGCCTCGGCCAAGAAAGCACACTGGTCGGACTTCTTGTCCTCGGCCACTCCACGCTCCCTTTGGACAGCCAAGAGGTTCGCTCTTGGTCGCCCGCCACAAAGGGTCCTGGACCTGCCAGGGGCCGCTAACCCAACCGAGGTAGCAGAAACACTGCTTGACCATTTCTTCCCTCCCAAGCCCCCACCCCCCCCACCTCTCTGCCTCGAACGCCACGAAGACTATACCCCCCTTACCTCCGAGGAGGTATCCAGGGCCCTTTCCAAGTCCTCGAACACCTCCGCTCCTCGCCTGGACCACATCCCATACTCTGTGTGGAAGTCTGTGCACCGCCTCAAGCCCTCCCTTCTCCCCTCCCTCCTGGACCCCCTACTGGCCCACGGTTTTCACCCCCCCTCCGGTGCGGGTCCCTCCCTGGGAGATCCACCGCCGATGCCGCCCTGGTCCTACAGGATAATGTTGAATGCTTTTACCGCCTCCGATACAAAGTCTCCACCCTTTTCCTTGATGTTAAGGGAGGCTTTGATAACATGGAACCCTACTCCCTCCTCTCCCTCCTATGAAGAAAGGGAGTCAGCCCGTACTTGGTCCAGTGGGTCGGGTCTTTCCTCAGAGTCCGCACCTGCCGCTTGACTTTCCAAGGGTCCCCCCGCGCCTTCGCCCCCGTCTCAGTCGGTGTTCCTCAAGGCTCACCCATCTCCCCCCTACTCTTCGTCATATACGTCTCCTCCCTCCACCTGGAATCTCCCAGATCACTCACCATCTCCTACGTTGACGACTTTGCTGTCACCGTGGCCTTGCCCTCCTACAGGACGAATGTCCGCCTCCTTCAGAAATCCTTCTCTTCGCTGAAGAGGAAGGCCTCCCCAATCAACATCTCCTGCTCCGTCCCAAAAACTGAACTGATCCACTGGAGGACCGCCATGAGCAATGAGTCGCCGTGCTCCCTCCCGGTGCAGCTTGAGGACCAGCTCTTCTACCCGCAGTCCCACCTGAAATGGTTGGGCTTCATCTTCACTCCCTCCTTTGACCCGAGGCCCCACTTCTCCAGAAGATACACCATAGCAAACGCCGCGCTAGCGACTATCCGCCGCCTCTCCCCCCGGGCATGGGCCTCCCTCCCCACCTCTGTCTATCCCTAGCACGCTCGCTCCTGGCCCAGATCCTCCTTTATGGATCTGTGGTTTGGAGCCCCACCCCGGCCATCCTCAACCCGATATCCGTCTTCTGGTGACAGGTCGGTAGGTGGATCACCAATTGTTTTTTCACCACCAACACGACATGTTTGCACAGGGAAGCCTGTCTCCCCCCTTTACCTGCTCTTATACGCCACCAGCGGCGCCTCGCCGGCCTAAGGCTCATCAGCTCCCCTCCTGAGATAAACCCGGCCTCGGCACGCCTCCCGAAGACCGTTCCCACCTTCTCGCCCCACCGTGCCCCCTTACTAGCACGTGGGAAGATTACCTCCCAACCCTATCGCTTCTTCAACCTCGACTGGCGTTCCGCTCCGGACAAGACCAAGAACCCAAGGTATCGACATAACGCCATCACAGCCTTGGCCAATGTGGCCGTTCCCCTTGTACATGACATGGTCACCCTACCACCCATCTCCCTCCATTTGACAGATTACCTACCCCCAGTCCCCGGGGTTGTTCTATCGTACGCGCGCCTCAAACTGAGGGCTAAACAACTCCTCCTCTCCGACTGGTCCGCCACCCTAGCTCCCCCGTACTACCTCTATCCGCCCTCAACACGCCCCCATCCCTTTATGGGTTTGGGTAAGTTTGTCGCAGGGAGAATACACAAGATGCGCTCTGGGAAAAGTTACCTCTCGGCTCACCCCTCGTGGGACGATCCTGATGCCGACCCTTCCTGCCCGTTGTGCTCCAAGGCCCCACAAACCTTCGAACATGCCATTCTTTCCTGCCCCTTGTCCGCCCATCAGAGATCCCGCCTCCTCCAAGGGGTCTCTGACCTGGCCCCCGAGGCTCCGATCTGGTCTGACCAACAGCTGCTCGTCGCGCTGGCTGAGTTCATTCGCACCACTGCTACTGGTTTCCCTCCTGGAATGCCCCCGCTTGCTCCCTCCCTCCACGCTCCCCCTCCAAACCCCCTCCTCCCCTGTACCGCCCTAGCCACCCCTGGCCCTCCAGACTAGATAGGTGATTTATAATTTTCCTTTATATAGCTAAGTCTGCTTTGCGACCCTTATCAGTAGCGTTGGAGGAACTGGTTACGATTATTACGTTTGTTGATTGTTATGTTTGATTTTCGGTTTTGTTTTGGCCATATCGCTAAAGATGCATGTCATTTCTTGTACCGTAGAAACAATGAATATATGATTAAAAAAAAAAAAGAGAAGAAAAAAAAAGTCACAGTAGTTAGACCACGCTTCCGCTCCCCTCTTCCCCCCCCCCTACATTTCTCAACACCACGTTGTTCTGCAAACGATCCCTTCCCCCATACTTTTCGATCTTTCTGTTGGGCCTCGCGTCCCCACCCTCACCTCCAAACATGGCCTCCCACCAGGCCGGCCCCTCGAGAAACGCCACTCGAGCTCCTCTCTCCCCTGTTCCAACAACTGGATATGTCGACCATCTGGTCTCGATTTTCCACCAGACTGCCGCTGACCTTGGGCTCCCCACCGCGAGTTTCCCCCCCATTACTCCTGCAAATATTTCCACCCTCCCCATTGGGGAACAAATGCTCCTCCCTCTACTCTGTACCTCCCTTCAATTGAGCGTCCACATCACGACTGCCCTCGAGAACCTCTCAACCGAAATCCATGACCTGTCCTCTCAGGTTGCCAATCTGGACCTCTCCCCGCAACCCCCAAACCTCGCCCAGCCCCAGGCATCCCTCCGTGACATTGCCTCCGATCTCCCATCAGCCGCTCAGGCCTCTTTCCCCCCCCAATGCCCGGGCTTAACACAACAGGCCACACACTCCTCTAGTGGGACTCGTCGCGCCCCCACCAGCAACACCAACCCCACTCGCCAAGAGAAAGGGAAGGAAAGAGCTCCTCCAGCGCCACCCCTACCGCCGCCAAACACGGTCTGGCCCTCCCCCTCAGCTGACCCTGATCTCCTGAGATACGACATGTCAACTTCCCCTCCTACACTATATAGCAACCCTGAAGCGTTCGCAAAAAATACCCCCACACCTGGGATGAGGAGGAATTCGCCAAAGGGAAATACCCCCCTGGTCCCTCTGGGACCCCCGGCCACCTAGACCCCGGATGGCGACCCCCCACCACTATGGCCCCCAAGGCCACCCCCACCTACGCTCAAGCTGTCGCACCCCCTGTTAAAGGAAAGAAGGGATGTGAGGCCAAGAGCCCTGCCTCGGCTTCCTCCGTTGCGGTTGCACTGGGTGAGGTTTTTATGAAATCTCCTCCTCCTCTCCCCCAAGCTGTCCGCAGATTCTTTGCCTCCAGAACCACCTTCGAACCCCACCCAGAGGTGCTCAAAATAGCAGCCCATTTCCCTGACATCGCTGCCTTCTGTTCTCAGAGAAGCCAACTGCTCCCTTCCCCTCTCCTTCACTGGCACGGTCAACGACAAAGGTTCAGTGTCACTACTCGGCACTGACCTTCACACCCCCGCCTCCGCATACACCCTCTACTTTGCTCCCCTTACCACAAGACTAAACAAAGCTTTCCCGGTGGGCAACTCCCCTTGGGACCTCTTTAAGCCCGCTCTGAATGAAACACAACTACTGATTCACTCCATCCCTCTCGCCTTCCTCCCCTCAGACGATGGCCAACTCTTCCCCTCTCTTCATGAGTCCTTCCGCAATGCCAGGGGAGTCTCCATTCTCTCAGCGCGTTACCTCAACCCAGACCCGGAATCTCGTGGTCAAAAAACGGCAACCTCCGTGGTTGTATCTGTGGCCCCGCCCGACGCTTTTGCCCTCCTCACCTCATTCAACCTCTTCTCCCAGAACTGGAGGGTTGAGCAGATGTTCTCCTTCTCTAAGAATTCCCAATGCAACAAGGGCTGGAAATTCGGCCACATCTCTAACCGCTGTCCCAGCACACTGCCTGTCTGTCCCTTCTGCTCGCTCGCCCAGGCAAAAGCGGAGCATCGCTGGCCTAACCCTTCCTGCCCTAAGGGTGGCAATCTCCAACCTATCCTCGCCTGCTGTCCATCCTCGGTGACATGCTGCCCTAACTGCCAAGTAGAGCACTCTGCGCGCAGCAGGGATCGCCCCTCCCGTCTAAAGACCACTCCAGATACCCCACAGGTGCGATCTCGACAGAGGCCGGACAGCATGTGTCTCGCTGAAGACCAGGCTGGCCCTTCGACGGTCGTTCGTTCAGCACCAAGTGCCCCTCCCCAGACCCTGAGTGCCCCTGTACTCCCCCGCGATGCTCCGCCACCTAGGCAGAGAGCCCACCGCACCATCACCATCACCGATCTCGCCCCAAGAGAGAGCGGTGATGAATCCCTAGACTCCGACTCCTCTGAGGGCTCTGTCCAATAATGGAGAATTTTTTCACTCGTTACACCGGCAGCGATGCTGTCTTCCCGTCCTATCCAATCGTTCAACATAACTGCCTTGGGAGCTGGGATATTTTTCTTTCACTCTTTCACAGCTTTACCTTGCTGCCCCATCCTCCCTTACTTGTCGCTATTCAAGACCCCTTTCTAGGCGGTCGGTTCTCCCGACATTTCCAAGTTTTTTGTCCTTCGCCCCCCCCCCTCCTGGCCGCCCCCTCCTGGCCGTTTATGTCTCTCGAATTTTGAATCACCATTTATCTTGCTCCACTGTTTTCCACGACTCCTGAGATATGCTTTCAATGGATGTCCTTTCCCCGGAAGGTCTTTTCGGATCCTCCCACCGCTCACTCAGGGTCACCTCACTGTACCTGCTTCGCACTAATCGTCCTCCTTATCGCTCCATATTGCCTGAACAGCTTTTTTCTTTTCTTCCCTCCCCTCATCTCGTTTTAGGTGACTTTAACCTTCATCATCCGCTGGCAGATCCCTGCCGCTCCCTATCTGAAAGGGAATTCATTATTTCTTCGCGCTAGCTGGACGCCGCGTTCAACATCCCATACCACCTCCTCAACACCCCTGGTGTTTATACTCGTTTTTCGTTTGATACCGTCTCCAGACCTTCAGTTTTGGACCTGGCCTTCACGAATACCGCCCTTTCCCCCCTTGTTTCTTCCTGGGACACACCCCTCCCCTCCACCGGCTCAGACCACGTCCCGTGTGTAATAACAATAAAACCACCCGCGATCATGCTTCCCCCCTCACTCCGCATTGGGCCCTCCACGACCTGTGCGCAGTGGAGAAAGAGCTGGATGGCTTCACCCTGCTACCTTGCCCAGCAAGACCCACGCCCAGCTCTCTGGGCAGATGGTTTGACATCTCATCTACCCGACTTACCTCCCTCCTAACCTCCCACGCCCCGAGCAAGCGACCATGCCCGCGCTTGAAGCCATGGTGGTCCCCCCACCTATGATTCCTGAGGAAAGAGTATCACAAGTTTGCAAGAACGTCCCACCTCGACCCATTCCCCCTCAGCTGGAGCAATGTGAAGAGCTCGAGGAGAACATACTTCAAGGCCATCGCCTCGGCCAAAAGAGCGCACTGGTCAGACTTCCGGTCGTCGGCCACCCCACAATCCCTCTGGACCGCCAAATGGTTCGCGTTTGGCCGTCGGCCTCCATGGTTCCTGAACCTGCCAGGGGCCTCTAACCCAGCTGAGGTAGCAGAGACGCTCTTTCACCATTTTTTCCCTCACAAGCCCCCACCTCCACCACTCCTCTGCCTCGAGCGCCACGAGGATTAAACCCCCCTTACCTCGGAAGAGGTATCCAAGGCCCTTTCCAAATTCTCGAATACCTCCGCCCCAGGCCCCGACCACATCCCATACTATGTATGGAAATCGGTGCACCGCCTCAAGCCCTCCCTTCTCCCCTCCCTCCATGACCCCCTGCTGGCCCATGGTTTTCACCCCCCTCCTTCAAAAAAGCACTTGGTATCGTCCTTGACAAGCCGGGCAAACCCTCCTGTGACTCACCCTCCTCGTTCAGGGTCATCGTTCTCCTCCGTACGCCCTCTAAAATCCATGAAAGAGTAGCAACTTCCCGCCTCTCAGCCCAGGCGACAACCTGCTCCCTCATCCACCCCCTCCAATGTGGGTCCCTTCCAGGGAGATCAACCGCGGATGCTGCCCTCGTCCTGCAGCACAATGTTGAATCCTTCCACTGCCTCTGCTACAAAGTCTCCACTCTCTTCCTTGATGTGAAGGGGGGCTTTGACAACGTGGAATCTCCCTCCCTCCTCTCCCTCCTCCGAAAGAAGGGGGTCAGCCCGTACTTGGTCAAGTGGGTCGGATCTTTCCTTAGGGACTGCACTTGCCGCCTGACTTTTCAAGTATCTCACCTCCTTTTCGCTCCTGTCTCGGTCGGTGTCCCCCAAGGCTCCCCCACCTCCCTCCTACTCTTCGTTATATATGTCTCCTCCCTCCACCTGGAAATCCCCAAATCACTGACTATCACCTACGTTGACGACTTTGCTGTCACCGTGGCCTCCTCTTCCTACAGAACCAACGTTCTCCTGCTTCAGAAATTCTTCTTATCACTCAAACGAAAAGCTGCCCCGATTAATATCTCCTTCTCTGTTCCTAAGACCGAACTGATCCACTCGAGGACCGCCAGGAACAATGAGCCACGGTGCTCACTCCTGGTGCAACTTGAGGATCAGCTTTTCTACCCACAGTCCCGCTTGAGATGGCTGGGTTATATCTTCACCCCCTCCTTTGACCTGAGGTCCCACTTCTCAAGAAGGTACACCCTCACAAAAGCCACGCTAGCCACTATCTGCCGCCTCTCCCCTCCGGGGATGGGCCTTCCTCCTCATCTCTGTCTCTCCCTAGCACGCTCACTCCTAGCTCTGATTCTCCTGTACGGGTCTGCAGTCTGGAGCCCCCACCCAGCCATCATGAACCCAATGTCCGTCTTTTGGCGACGGGTCTGCAGATGGATCACCAACTGTTTTTTCACCACCAACACAACATGTCTGCACAGAGAAGCTTGTCTCCCCCCCTTACCTGTTCTTATATGCCACCAACGCCGCCTTGCCGGCCTAAGGCTCATCTGCTCTCCCCTGGAGATAAACCCTGCCTCGGCACGCCTCCCTAAATCCCTCGCTACTTTTTCACCCCACCATGCTCCCCTGATAGCGCGTGGGAAGATTACTCCCCAGCCTTATCTCTTTTTCAACCTCGACTGGAGATCCACTCCCGACAAGGCCAGGAACCCAAGATACCGACACAACGCCATTACAGCTTTGGCTAACACAGCCGTCCTCCTTCTACACGACGCGGTCATCATGCCGCCCATCTCCCTCCACTTGACGGACTACCTGCCCCCGGTTCCCGGAGTTGTTCCGTCATATGCACGCCTCAAGCTAAGGGCTAAGCAGCTCCTCCTCTCTGACTGGTCTGCCACCCCGGCCCCCCCCATACTACCCATATCCACCATCAACGCGCCCCCATCTCTTTATGGGTTTGGGTAAGTTTGTTGCGGGGAGGATACACCAGATGCGCTCGGGGAAAAGGTACCTCGCGGCTCACCCCGCATGGGACAATCCTGACGCCGACACTTCCTGCCCGTTATACTCCGAGGCCCGACAAACCTTCGAACACGCCATCCTTTCCTGCCCCTCGTCTGCCCATCAGAGATCCCGCCTCCTCCAAGAGGTCTCGGACTTGGCCCCTGAGGCTCCAATCTGGTCTGACCAGCAACTGCTCATTGCGCTGGCTGAGTTCATTAGCACCACTGCAACTGGTGTCCCTCCTGGAATGCCCCCGCTTGCTCCCTCCCTCCACACTCCCCCGCATAAACCCCTCTTCCCCTCTACCACCTTACCCGCCCCTGGCCCTCAAGACTAGTTAGCGGTTTATAACTTTCCTTTATAGCTAAGGCTACTCTGCGACACCTATTGGTTGCGTTGGGGGAACTTGTTATGTTTGTTTCTTTTGTTAATTGTTAAGTTTGATTTTCGGTTTTGTTTTGGCCATATTGTTAAAGATGCATGTCATTTCTTGTACCGTAGAAACAATGAACATATGATTTAAAAAAAAAAATAAAAAAAAATAAAAAAGAAGAAAGAAAAAAAAGTCACAGTAGTTAGACACAAACCATCTCCCCTACACCTCCGGCGATTGAAATCTCAACACCAGGGAAATTATCGTGGGATCCACCACCTCCCCCTCTCCTCTCCCTTGATGGCTTCTGCCTAGGAGAGTGATGCCATCACCCCTCCTCTCCTTTCTGGGGCCTTTCCCCTCCATCACAGGGTTCTTGTTCCCATTCATCGTTGACTCCACTCATGAAGTTCGGTTCTCGCCCCTTACCCCGCACTTCCTTCGCACCTCGCCTAGGTTTTGCACGGTCGGCATTTCGCTCTCTTTGTTCACGGTTGGCGCTGAGCTCTCCAAGCCCTTTGGGAAGTACCTTGCCGTCTCGGCCAAGTGGTCCTGTCGGGGAACACTTCGGTTAGTAACTTCAGCGTCTCGTCCTCATTTCGCATTCGGAAAAGCATCGGCCGCGGTTGCTCTAGTCGGTCATCTCAAGCATTTGGATTGCCTTCCCCTCCCCATCCTTTCTCCACCACCCTCTTGGTCTTTGTCTCGTTGCTCGGTTACAGCTACATTTTTTCCCTCTCTCCACCTTCTCAGGTGGCACCTTACTGCTCCCCTTTCCGCGGTCGATCTTCGGTCGCTATACAAAAACTCGACTCGGTTACGCCCGTCCTTTTGGCCATCGCTAATGCTGCTTTGGCACACCCTCCAGCGACCCCTCACCTGAGTCGCCTCCATACACCATTCCATCCTGCCATCGGACAACGCTTCATCCCCCGGCATCGCTCTGGTGTGCAGGTCCATACTCTCACTTCCTAGCTCAGGCTCAAACACGTCACTTATCAGACGTAATTTTCCTTTGTCAGGGGTTCATTTATTTCCTTTGTTCACCTTATGGTTTTCGTACATGTTACTAAGGGTTCTCCTCTCTTTCCTGCTTGCTTCTTTCCTTTCTACTTTCTTCGGATGTGCGTCTATGTTCGTAGGATTTGTTTGGGCGATAGGCAAGATGTGCTGTTGGTCACATACCAGAGGGACTTGGGGGTTTGGATGTTTCCTGGGGTGAGGAGGGTACGGTTTTTGTTAGCCATAGCGTTAAAGCTTCATGCTGTCTTTGTACCTTTTTTTTTTTTTTTTTTTTTGAATCATGTGATTATTTATTTATGTACAAAATCCTGCATGCAGCTCGCGCTATGGCATATAAAAAACCATAATTACAAAAACT
>Ga0307509_10007208_pt1 | contig 14637 bp, 12 predicted proteins | sample 10_EM_MG_FD_202245 | JGI IMG/M metagenome (GOLD analysis project Ga0307509, IMG submission 202245) | Populus trichocarpa ectomycorrhiza microbial communities from riparian zone in the Pacific Northwest, United States - 10_EM | ecosystem: Host-associated > Plants > Roots > Unclassified | place... | reverse complement strand
GTCGCACTCAAGGCCGAGCACGCCGGCGAGCAGAGCCGCGTGAAGAGCGAGCTCGCGGGCCAGATCTCGCAGCTCGAGGCCGCGCTCGCCACCTCGAAGGAAGCACACGACGAAGCCGTCACGTCCGCGATGGGCGCGCACCAGACCGCGCTCGACCAGCAGGCCGAGGCGCACGCCCAGGCACTCGCCGCGGCGCGCACCGAGCACGCGGTCGCGCTCGAGGAGCAGAGCCGCGCCCACGCCGCCGAGCTCGCCGAGAAGGATCGCTCGCACCAGGCGTTGCTCACCGAGGCCACCCAGGCCGCGGCCGGCGCCGCTTCCGAGCGCGAGCGCGCGATCGCCGCGGTCACATCGGAGAAGGACGAGGCGATCGCCGAGCAGGAGCGCCTGCACGCCGCAGAGCTCGCCGCTGCCAAGCAAGCCACGCAGCAGGCGCTCGCCGCGAAGGACGTCGAGGTCACCAACGCCAAGCAGGCAGCGCAGCAGGCACTCGCCGCGAAGGACGCCGAGATCGCGAACACGAAGCAGGCCGCCTCGCAGGCGATCGCCGATCACAAGCAGGCCCGCGCGACCGCACTCGCCGAGCAGAAGCAGGCGCACGAGGCCGCACTCGCCGAGCAGAAGCAAACCCACGAGGCCGCGCTCGCCGAGCAGCAGCAGGCCCACGCGGCCGCGCTCGCGGCGAAGGACGCCGCTGCCGCCGAGCAGGTCGCCGCCCATGCCCAGGCGCTCGCCGACGCGGGCGCCGAGGCCGAGCGGATGCGCGCGGGCCACGACCTCCAGCTCGATGCCGTCAAGCGCGAGCGCGAGGACGCCGTCGCCCGCCACGAGGCCGCGCGCGGCGAGCTCCACGAGCAACACCAGAACGCGCTCGCCGAGCTCACCTCGAAGCACGAGCAAGAGCTCGCGAAGGCCGCCGCCGATCGCGACCAGCTCTCCGACGCTGCGAAGCGCGCCGCCGAAGGCCACCGCGCCGCGCTCGCCGAGCAGAAGCAGGCGCACGACGCCGAGCTCCAGCAGGTCGCGTCGTCGGCCGGCCGCGAGGTCGCCGAGCACAAGGGCGCCGCCGCCGCGGCACGGCGCGCCGCCGAGGACGCCGTCGCGAAGGCCGCCGCCGATCGCGAGGAGGCCGACAAGGTCCACGCCCAGCAGCTCGCCGACACCGAGGCCAAGGTCGAGCGCCAGCTCGCGATCGCGAACGGCGAGTTCCTGAAGCAGAAGTCGGTCGCCGACGCCGAGCACGCTCGCACGGTCGCCGCGATGACGGCCGATCACGAGAAGACCCGTACCGAGCTCACGAGCGAGCACGGCAGGGTCGTCAAGGACCTCACCGGCGAGCGCGACGAGCTCAAGCGCGGCCTGTCGTCCGCGCGCGACTCGCTCAAGCGCTCCGAGGGCGAGCTCGCCTCCGCGGTCCAGTCGATCGCCGATCGCAACGCCGAGCTCCGCCAGCACGCCGGCGCGATCGCCGAACGCGATCAGCGGATCGCCGAGCTCCGCAAGGAGATCGAGGCCCTCGAGGCCGAGAACACCAGCTACCAGGAGCAGGTGCTGCGCGCCTACCAGAAGATCAAGACCGACGAGGCGATGGTCGCGCGCGCCCGCAAGGCCATGGCGATCGCGCTCACCGTGCTCGACGATCAGGGCAATCCGAAGGAGACGTGACCGTCGGGCGGCAACAGCGCGTCGCGCGTAACAGCGCGTCGCGCGTAACGGCGCGCGGATTTCTCGCCAAGGGGCCAAGGAGCCATGGGGCCAAGGCCCAGGAAGGGCTCGCCGCGCGAGGGGCGCGGGCTGCTCGGATCACCACCCGGATGATGGCGAGCAGATCTAGTCACGAGGCGCGCCGGGAAGCGTAGCGGGTGGTGTCGAGTACTCGTTCGTCCCCAGGCCGATCGAGCGCTCGAGCCGCTCGGCCTGTGACGCTCGTCCTGGACGCAGCGTCTTTCACGCACCTCGCGCGGCGAGCCCTCCCCGGCCTTGGCCCCATGGCTCCTTGGCCGCTTGGCTAGAGATCCGCGCCCCGTTACGACCACACCCCTCGCTCGGCGAGAACAAGGAGACCTTTGCGGAGATCTCCCGGCGATCTCGCCTCATTCTGACGAGCTGACCGCGCGCGGCGCATCCTCGATGGGCAGCGCGTCGTAGTCATCGCGATAGAGCGAGCCGAGGTGGCGGTCGCAGAACACGCTGATCAGCTCGGGGTCGTACATCTTGCCGGCGGTCTTGCGCAGCACGGCCTCGCACTCGTCGAGCGGTAGCGCGAGCTTGTACGGCCGGTCGGTCGCCATCGCGTCGAACGCATCCGCGATCGCGACGATCCGCGCGACGAGTGGGATGTCCTCGCCGACCATCTTGTCGGGATAGCCGGAGCCGTCCCAGCGCTCGTGGTGGTTGCGGACCGCGGGCATGATCGGATGGAGCATCGCGATCTTCATCGCGATGTCGTAACCCTTCACCGGGTGCTCGCGCATGTGCGACCACTCGGCGTCGTCGAGCGGGCCGGGCTTGAGGAGGACGGAGTCGCGGATACCGATCTTGCCGATGTCGTGGAGGAACGCGCCGAACTCGAGCGTCTCGAGGCCCTCGGCGGGATAGCCCGCCTCCTTCGCGAGCACGAGCGAGTACGCGGCGACCCGGCCGCAGTGACCCTTGGTGTACGGGTCCTTCGCTTCGATCGCCTCGGCGAGCCCGAACAGCGCCTGGCGGTTCGCGATCTTCAGCTGCTCGTAGCTCTCCTCGAGCTCCTTCGTGCGTTCCTTGACGACCGTGTCGAGCAAGGTCTCGCGGCGCTGGAGCTTGCTCTGCTCGTTGGAGAGCTTGCGAACGAGCTCGCGCTGCTCCTCGACGAGCGAGAGCAGCTTGACGCCCTCGTTGACGAGCGCGACGAGGCGACTGCGCTCGCTCGGACGCGCGACGAGACGGATGATCGTGCCGGCGTGCGCGGGCCGATAGTCGAGATCGACGGCCTCGTCGGGTGACGACACGAGCGCGATGCGGAGCGCCTCGGGCGCGTGAAGGATCGATGCCTCGAGGAAGCCGACGCCATCGAACACGGCGGTGACTTGCTGCGCGACGATCACGTGCGCGGGATGCGCGCGGAGCTTGTTGAGCGCCTCGACCGTGGAGCGTGCGGTCTCGACCTGAAGGCCCGCGGATCCGAGCAGCTCGGCCAGCTCGCCGAGGGCTTCGACCTGCGGATGAGCCACCAGTGCCCGAAACCGTCCCTTCACGAGAGGACTATATCGGTGGCGCAATCGGTGGCAACAGGTAGATTCGGCCTACGTGCAGGAAGAGGTAACGGGCAATACGCAGGGTTTGAAGGCAAGCGAGATCAAGGCGCTGGAGCGGTTGTATCGCCGGCGCGTCGCGCCGACGGAGATCGTGTCGAGCGAGCTCGCACAGCAGCTCGCGCTGCAAGCGGCGGAGCTCCATCGTCAGGTCGGCGTTCTCATCGATCGGCGCGGCGCGATCCAGCACGTGATGGTCGGCGACGCGTCGAAGATCACCCTGCCCGACTTCGGTCGTATCCGCGGCGGCGCCGGCCGGTTCCGCGGCCTGCGGCTCGTCCACACTCATCTGCGCAACGAGGCGCTCACGCGCGACGACATGACCGACCTCGCGCTGCTCCGCCTCGACGCGGTCGCCGCGATCGCGGTCGATGCCGCCGGGCGCGCGGGCAAGCTCTACATCGGCCACATGGTCCCCGACGGTCCTGCGAAGGAGCTGCCGGCCGAGCAGGCGACCGCACCGAGGACGAACTTCCTCGAGCTCATCACCCAGCTCGAGCAGCAGTTCGGCCGTGCGCACCGCATCGCGTCGACGGACGTCGGCAAGGACCGCGCGCTCCTCGTCCACGTCGAGCTCGGGCGCGCGAAGGATTCGGAGGCGCGGATCGCCGAGCTGAAGGAGCTGTGCCGGACCGCGGGCGTGAAGGTGCTCGACGTCCTGGTCCAGCGCCGGCCCGAGGCCGATCCGAAGTTCCTCGTCGGCCGCGGCAAGCTCGACGAGATCCTCCTGCGCGCGATGCAGCTCGGCGCGGAGGTCGTGATCTTCGATCCGGATCTCTCGCCCGGTCAGGCGCGCGCGATCAGCGAGGCGACCGAGCTGAAGGTGCTCGACCGGACGATGCTGATCCTCGACATCTTCGCGCAGCACGCGACGAGCCGGGACGGCAAGCTCCAGGTCGAGCTCGCGCAGCTGCGCTACGCGCTGCCGCGCCTGATCGAGAAGAACACGATGATGTCGCGGCTCACCGGTGGCATCGGCGGTCGCGGCCCCGGCGAGACGAAGCTCGAGATCAACCGCCGCCGCGCGCGCGACCGGATCAACCTCCTCGAGAAGCGCCTCGACGCGATCGCCGATGACCGCCGGCTCCGCCGCAAGCAGCGCGAGCGCCGCGATCTGCCGATCATCGCGATCTGCGGCTACACCAACGCGGGCAAGTCGACGCTCCTCAACGCGATCACCAACGGTGATGCGCTCGCCGCCGACAAGCTGTTCGCGACGCTCGATCCGATCTCGCGCCGCCTCCGGTTTCCCCACGAGCGCGAGGTGATCATCACCGACACCGTGGGGTTCATCCGCGATCTTCCGGAGGAGCTGATCGCCGCGTTCAAGGCGACGCTCGAGGAGATGGAAGATGCGGACCTGCTCGTCCATGTCGTGGACGCGAGCGATCCGGATCGCGAGCAGGAGATCCGCGCGGTCGAGGGCATCCTCGCCGACCTCGGGCTCGGCGAGAAGCCGCGCATCCTGGTGTGGAACAAGGCCGACCGGCTCGAGACCGCCGACGCCGACTACCTCGCGCGCCACGGCGGGTTCGTGACGTCCGCGCTCGATCGCGCGACGCTCGGTCCGCTGCTCATGGGCATCGAGCGCGCGCTGTGGGAGCACGGCAAAGAAGCGTTCGTCGCGCGCGCCGGCGACCTCGCTCAGGCCTGAAAGCTCACGACGGCCGGCGGGCGAAGCCGATCGCGATCCCGGCGAGCACGATCGCGCCGCCGATCGCCGCGTGGATCGGCGGCTGCTCGCCGAACACGGCCCACGTGATCAGCGACGCGCCGATCGGCTCGCCGAGCACGGCGAGGGCGACGAGGTGGGTCGGTGTCGTCCGCACCGCCGCGTTCAGCAGGCCGTGGCCGACGAACGACGCGATCACGGCGGCACCGGCGCACGCCACGATCGAGTGGGGCGGCAGCGCGACGTCGCCGAGCCCGATCGCGATCGCCGCGAGCGTCACGCCCGCGATCGCGTTGACCGCGCCCAGGTACGGCAGGAGCGGCACGCGCCCGCGCGTCTCGGCGTGCGCGGAGGCGCCATCGGGAAGATCTGGATTCGCGAGCACGCGCCGGCCGACGACGAGGTAGCCCGCGCCGCACACCGCACCGACGAGCGCGAGCCCGTCGCCGGCGAGCGCCTTGCCGCCCGCCTGCCAGTCCCCGCCCGCGAGCACCGCGCTGCCGGCGAACGCGATCGCGATCCCGGCGACCTCGCGCGCCGTCACGCGATCGCCGAGCAACACCGCACCGAGCAGCGCGGCGAACGCCGGGTTCGTGCAGACGAGGGCCACCGACGCGGCGGTCGACGTGAGCTGGAGCGACGCGATCCACGTGCCGAAGTGCGCGGCGAGCAACAGGCCCGCAGCGGCGACCAGCAGGCGTTCGCGCGTGCGCAGTTGGACCAGTGCGCGCAGTTGCTTGCGACCCGCGACCAGCTGCAGCACCGACGCGATCGCCGGCCGCAGCGCAGCGATCGCCATCGCCGGTGCGGGCGCCGCCCACCGTGCGAACGGGGCGCCCGTCGAGATCGCGGCGATCGCGAGCAGGAGCTTCAGCATCTGCAGATCCGGCAGCTGTGCTGCGAAGCTCGCTGTCCCACGATGCCGCACGCGACGCCGTTTCCACGAGTTACACCGTGGCACGACCGCTGCTTTATCCAGTGCTCAGGAGGCATCCCATGCGTCGAATCATCACCAGCACTCTTCTCGCTCTCGGTCTGACGGGCGGTCTCGCATCGGCCGATAACTGGCACGACCGTGATCGCGATAACGCGCGCGTGAACGTCGATGTCCACGCTCGCGTCACTCCGCGCCGCGTCGAGGTCATCCATTACCGCGACTACCATCATCGCCCGGCGATGCGCGTCGAGCGTCACGAATTTCGCCACGGCTTCATCTGGGTCGGTGGCGAGTGGATGTGGCGTTACGGCGAGTGGCAGTGGGTGCCGGGTCACTACGTGCGCCGCTAGCTCAGCGACGCTTGTGCGGCGCCGGCAGGTCGCGGCGCTCGACCTCGTGGCCGCGAAGCGTGTAGCCGGTCCCACCCTTCACCGTGTCCCACGGCAGCAGGATCGGATCGGCATCGCTCGCGGCTTCTTCATGCCACGAGTCCGCGGTCCAGCCGACCGCGGGCTTCGCCGTGACGACGAGCTCCGGTCCCTTCTTGCCCTTCGCGATCGTCCAGGTCGACTCGAACACGTTGGTCCCTTGCTCCTTGCGCACCTCGATCTGCGCGAGCGGCTGGAGCTGTCCGCTCCACACCGTCCACAACATCAACAGGTCGCGCGAGCCGCCGCTGCCGGCCTGACGCACGATCGCCTCCACGATCTGCAACCCGCGCGTGCCGAGCGGGAGCAACTTGACCTCGCGCACGTCGCCCGGCTTCTGCGCGGGAAGCTGGACGTACGCGAACTGATCGGTCAACACGCCGATCACGGTGCCGCCGGCGACGAGGCGTTCCTGGCCGCGGCGATCCGGATCGAGGTCGGCCATCGTGTCGAGCTTGAGGTCGCCGCGCCTGAGCCGGACCGTGCGCAGGAAGTCGTCGAGGAGGTCCTTGCGATCGCCGAGCTCGATCGTCTGCGCGAGCACGAGATCGGTGTCGTCGCCGCCGGTCGCCTGATCGGCATCGTGAAACGAGACGCGCAGCTCGAACGACGGCGTACTGCCGGAGAACCCCGGGATCCGCGCCGCGGGGACCTTCGCCTCGACCGAGAAGCCTTTCGGCTGGAGCGAGTCGGCGACCTCGGTCCGCGGCGGCTTGAGGATCTTGTCCTTCGCGATCGCGTTGCCCGGATAGACCACGATCGCGATCGGCTTGCCGCCGGTGACCGAGAGCGAGATGTCGACCCGATCCTCGTGGCCCTTGCCCCGGACGCGGACGACGCGATCGTCGGAGAGCTCGAGCGCGATGCCGAGTGCGGTGCCGTCCCACGAGCACTTCAGCGCGATCGCACCGTCGGCCGGGGCGCCGATCCGCGCGAGCACCTGGTTCTGCTTCCAGTCGTCGAGCAGGCCGTCCACCGCGAGGTCGGCCGTGGACAGATCGTCGCAGCGGATCGAGCCGGCCCGCGCGCTGGCGCTCGCTCCAACGAGCCCGAGGAGGATCGGCAACCACCGCACCCCCGGGTTATAGCGAAATCGAGGGCCCCGAGGGAATGGCCCTCCCCGTTCGGGCTGTCTTGACGGCGAGGAGGTCGTGACCACCGTGGGAGAAATGCGCCGCGTCTCGTTACGCCGTCTGCTGTCGAAGCTGACGGTGCTGGCCCTGTCGACCTCGGCGCTCGCGACCGCCAAGCCCGTCGCCGCGCCGTGCGCGCATGTCGTCGACGATGACCTCGCCGCGGATGTGCCGATCGATCGCGAGCACGTCGCCGCGCACGACGCCGCCGCCATGCTCGGCCGCAGCCTCGCGAGTGCGCTCGCCGGGTTGCCGCCGCTCGAGGCCGTCCACCTCGCGACGACCTGGGCGCTGTCCGAGGACGTGCTGCGCCGCGAGGCGGTGGGCCGCGCGCTCGAGTGGACGTTCCCGCTCTACGCCGACGCGCTGATCATCGAGCACCTCTCGCGGGATGCGGAGCCGGCGCTGCGGGCCACCGCCGCACGCGCCGCCTGGGTGCGCCGGACCGCGAGCTCCGACGTCCTCGACCGGCTGGCGCTGGATTCGGACCCCGAGGTGCGGTCGATCGCGCTTCGCGCCCGACGCGGATAGCCAAAAATGCTATATCGAGCCCCGTGTTAGAGACCCTCGCCAAGGGATTTAGAGCGGCGCGCCAGCGCCTCACCGGCGTCGCCGAGCTTACCGACGACGTCATCGACGAGGCTCTGCGCGACGTCCGCCTGTCGCTGCTCGAAGGTGATGTCGAGTTCCGCGTCGTCAAGCGGTTCCTCGATCGCGTGCGCGAGGCCGCGCGCGGCAAGCAGGTCGAGCTCCGCGCGAAGAGCCAGGAGTACGGCACCAAGACGATCACGCCGGAGCAGGCGTTCGTCGCGATCGCGCAGGACGAGCTCGTCAAGATGATGGGCCCGGTCGACACCGAGCTCTCGTGGGCCAAGAACGCTCCGACCGGCATCATGATGTGCGGTCTCCAGGGCTCCGGCAAGACGACCACCACCGGCAAGCTCGCTCGCTGGCTCGAGAAGACCCACAACAAGAAGCCGATGCTCGTCGCCGCCGACGTGTATCGCCCCGCCGCGATCGAGCAGCTGAAGACGCTCGGTCGCCAGCTCTCGATGCCGGTGTTCTCGCTCGAGGGGAGCAAGGACCCGGTCACGATCTGCAAGGAAGCGAACGAGGCCGCCGCGGCGCAGGGCTGCGACGTCGTGATCTTCGATACCGCCGGCCGTCTCGCGATCGACGAGGCGCTGATGCAGGAGCTCGACGACATCGACAAGGCGGTGCGTCCGAAGAACATCTTCCTCGTCCTCGACGCGATGACCGGTCAGGACGCGGTGAACGTCGCCGAGACGTTCAACAAGCGCCTCGATCTCACCGGCGTGATCATGACGAAGCTCGACGGCGATGCCCGCGGTGGAGCGGCGCTGTCGGTCAAGGAGATCACGGGCAAGCCGATCAAGTTCCTCGGCATGGGCGAGTCGCTCGACAAGCTCGAGGAGTTCCGGCCCGAAGGTCTCGCATCGCGCATCCTCGGGATGGGCGACATCGTCGGCCTGGTCAAGGACTTCGAGCAGGTGGTCGACGCGGAGAAGGCGGAGGAAGACGCCCTCCGCATGCTCAAGGGCAAGTTCGACATGCAGGACTTCCTCGAGCAGATCCGGCTCATCCAGAAGATGGGCTCGCTGAAGGATCTGTTCGAGAAGCTGCCGTTCTTCAGCGGCGGCATGCCCGAGGGTGTCAACCTCGACGATCGCGAGCTGACGAAGATCGAGGCGATGATCTCGTCGATGACGCTCGAGGAGCGCGTCGATCCGCAGGTGTTCGTGGCGACGACCTGGGAAGACTTCGCGACCACCGCCGGCAAGCAGGCGAAGCGCCGTCGCGCCGATTTCCATCCGGGCCGCGTCAAACGGATCGCCGCCGGCTCCGGCCGCAGCGAGACCGAGGTGAAGGAGCTGCTCCAGAAGTTCGCCCAGATGCGCCAGATGATGGTCCAGCTCGGCGCGTCGACCGGTCTGATGGGCAAGATCCCGGGCTTCAAGCAGTTCTCGCAGATGAAGAAGCTCGCGAACATGGACATCGGTGCGCTGATGGGCGCCGGTGGTGGCCTGCCCGAGGGCATGGCGATGCCCGCTGGGATGCCGAACATGCCGAACCTGCCCGGCCTGCCGACGGGCAACGTCCCCGGCCTGCCGAAGGGCTACACGCCGCCGGGCTCGAAGGGCGTCGTCGGTCAGGTCCGCGCGAGCGATCGCCAGAAGGCGCGCGACAAGCGCAAGGCCGAGAAGGCCGCGCGCAAGAAGAACCGGCGCTGATGCCCGATCCGGAACCGGCCGACCGCGGCGTGAAGTTCCGGATCGCGATGTGGTCGACGATCGTGGTCCTGTCCGTCGGCATCTTCTTCTTCGCGCGGTTCATCATCCATCTCGTATGGCCGTAGCGCTGCGCGACGCCGCGCTAGACGCCGCGATCGCCGCGGATCCCGACGATCGAGGCGCGTACGAGGTCTATGCCGACTGGCTCGTCGAGCGCAACGATCCGCGCGGCGAATGGATCCACGTCGAGCTCGCGCTCGAGGACCGCCCCGCCGACGCCGATCTCGTCGCGCGGCGAGCCGAGCTCCTCGCGCGCCACGAGGCGACGTGGTGCGGCGCCCTGACCTCGAGCGGCTACTGGCCGACGCGGCCGATCGGGGTGACCTGGCGCCGCGGTTTCATGAACCGCGCCTCGATCACGAGCCAGTACGAGAGCGACGAGGCCGCACGCGTCTATCGCGAGCTCGCACAGCTCCCCGCCGTGGTCGCGCTGCGCGAGCTCCGGGTCGGCGTCGCGTGCTCGTACGGCGGCGGTGGCGACGACGACTTCTCGCTCATCGAAGCGCTTGGTGAGCTGCCGATCGCGTCGCTGCGCCGGCTCGAGCTCGCCGCCGACCACCAGATCTCGTGGACCCACGTCGGCGACATCTCGTTCGCGAATGCCGTGCTCTCCGAGCTCGAGTCGCTGTCGATCGAGGCCGGCAGGTTCACGCTCGGCAAGGTCGATCTGCCGCGCCTTCGCCGGCTCGAGCTCGTCACCGGCGGCTTGCGCCCGCACGTCCCCGCGAGCATCGCGGCGGCGCGCTGGCCCGCGCTCGAAGAGCTCGTCGTGTATTTTGGCACTGACAACTACGGCGGCGAATGCACGATCGCCGACGTGCGGCCGTTGCTCGCGGGCGCGAATCTTCCGCGCGTTCGCTCGCTCGGCCTCGCGAACAGCGAGTTCGCCGACGAGCTCGTGCTCGAGCTCGTGCGTGCCCCGATCGTCCCCCGTCTCGACAAGCTCGACCTCTCGCAGGGCACGCTCGGTGGCGACGGCGCGCGTGCGATCCTCGAGCACGCCGATGCGTTCGCGCACCTGTCGCGCCTCGACCTCGGCGAGAACTACCTGCCCGGCGAGCTCGCGCGCGAGCTGCACCTGCGCCTGCCGAACGCGGTGATCGACAACCAGAAGACCCAGGAAACCGACAGGCGCTACGTGTCGGTGGCGGAGTGATGGCGCGCGCCGCCGACTTCGATCTCGCCGCCGCGCTCGCCCAGCCGAGCTTCACGCCGGCCGTGCGCGACGCGCCCGCACTCGTCGCGCTGCTCGCCGGCACCGACGAGACGCTGCTCGCGCGCGCCCAGGCCGCGCTGGCCGGGCTCGGCGAACCGGGGCGGGTCGCGCTCGAGCGCGCGCTCGATGGCGGGATCGCCGACGAGGGTACGCGCGCGCGCACGGTCCAGGCGATCGGCCTCCACGCCCGGCACGCGGATGCCGTGGCGCTCGCGCGGCTGATCGCCGCGATCGGAGATCCGGGGCCGCGCGTGCGGCGCGCCGCGATCAGCGCGATCGGCAAGCTAACGCCGGCGCCCGACGACACGCGCGCCGCCGTGCTCGCGCGCTGGGACGCCGCAGACGTCACGCCCGACGAGCGGCGCACGCTCGCGGAGGCGCTCGGCAAGCTCGGTGGCGACGCTGCACTCGATCGCCTGCGCGCGCTCGCGCCGGGCGACGACCGCGAGCTCGCACGCCGCCGCGACCGCGCGCTGCTTGTCGCCGATCGCGGCGCGAAGCGCGGCACCGAGTCCGAGGTCCGGACCGACCTCGCGCCGCCCGCACCGCTCGCGGTCGTGCTGCACTGCAAGCCCGGCCTCGCCGGCCTCCTCGTCGACGATCTGCGCGACCGCGGGATCGAGGCGATCGCCGAGGTCGATCATGCGGTCCACGTCACGCTCTCCGCGCCGTGGGCCACGCTGTTCGCGTCGCGGCTGTGGGCGAGCGCCGGGATCCGCGTGCCGCGCCCGCCGGGTGAGCTCGTCGCGTCGATCGTCGCCGGGCTGACCGCACCCCGCACGCGCGCGTTGCTCGCCGCGTGGACGCGCGGGCCGATCCGCTGGCGGCTCGAGCTGCCGGAGGGGAAGCAGCGCGCGGTCGTCTGGAACGTCGCGCGCGAGGTCACCGCCGTCGCGCCGGAGCTGATCAACGATCCGACCGCGACGACCTGGGACGTCCGGCTTGCCGGCGCCGACGCGCTCGAGCTCCTGCCCCGCCGCGCGACCGATCCGCGGTTCGCGTATCGCGTCGCCGACGTCCCCGCGGCATCGCACCCGACCGTCGCCGCCGCGCTCGCCCGGGTGGCCGAACCGCGCGATGGCGAGCGCACGTGGGATCCGTTCTGCGGCTCGGGGCTCGAGTTGATCGAGTGCGCGCGCCTCGCTCGGGTCGCGCTCCTCGGCACCGACCTCGACGACCGCGCGCTCGCCGCCGCGCGCGCGAACCTCGACGCGGCCGGCCTCGCCGGCGAGCTAGCTCGCGGCGATGCGCGCAAGGCCGAGGGGCGCGGCGACCTCCAGCTCGTGATCACGAACCCGCCGCTCGGCAGCCGCGTCCACGTCGACGCGACCGCGCTGCTCGTCGCGATGCTGCCGGTGATCGCGCGCCGGCTCGCACCCGGCGGCCGCCTCGTGTGGATCACGCCCGCCCCGCGCGAGACCTTGCCGGTCGCCGAGCGGCTCGGCCTGCGCCGCACGTTCCACACGCCCGTCGATCTCGGCGGCGTGCGCGGCACCCTCGAGCGCTGGCAGCGCTAGAGTAGCGCCTTGCTCTCGCTGACCATCCGGACCTGGGTGCGTTACCTCGTGCCGCTGACGCTGATCTCGGTGATCGTGATGGGCCTCGTCGCGTACACGGGATACGCGGTGATCCCGGCGGTCGACGTCGCGCAAGGTCGCGCACAGCTTCACCTCGGCTGGGAGCTCGCGGCGACCGCGTGGGTGTTCCAGCTCCTGCTCGTCGCCGCCGCCGCGCCGCTCGTCCGCGGCGTCGCGCGCGAGGCGCCGCTCTCGCAACCGCAGGCGCTCCTCGCCGCGACTCGCCGGATCGCGCTCGCGATCGTCCCCGTCGGCGTCGCGGTGATCGCGATCGCGATCGGCTTCGTCGCGCTCGTCGTGCCGGGCCTGCTGCTCCTCGGTCTGCTCTCGCTCACCGCGGCGAGCGACCGGCTCGGCGAGCCGCTCCCCGCGCCGCTCGAGGACAGCATCGCGGTCGTCCGTGCGCACGCGAAGCAGGTCGCGCTCGTCGTCGCGATCGTGATCGCCGCCGATCTCGCGCTCGCGCTCGCCGCCCACCTGATCCTCGTGCCGACCCTGGCGAAGAAGGCGACGACGGCGATGCTCCTGCCGACGCGCACGTTCGTACGCGTGGTCGCGCTCGCGCTGGTCGCACTGTCGTCGCTCCCCGCGTGCGCGCTCGCGGCGGTCTACAGAGGCCCGGCAGGGACCCGCCAGCGCGCGAGCTGAGCCTCGGTCTCGGCCGCATCGCGCGCGGCGCCGACGCGCGGATCGTCGCGCGGCTCGGCGCGCCGGCCGTACCAGATCGCGCGCCAGCCCGCCGCGAGCGCGCCGCCGATGTCCGCGGCCCAGGAGTCACCGATGTGGATGCCGGTCGTGCCGGGCGGCAGGCCGAGCGCGGCGATCGCGTGTGCGAAGATCTGTGGATCGGGCTTCTCGATGCCGATCCGGCCCGAATCGATGATCGCCTCGAACGCGTTCGCGATCCCCACCTGGTCGAGCAGCTCGGCGAGGCGGCCCTCCGAATTCGATACGACCGCGGTACGCACGCCGGCCGCGCGCAGGCGGCGCGCGAGGGCGACCATGTCGGCGATCGGAGCGCGGAACAAATTGTTCGTCGGCTGCTGGCTCCACAGCCACTCGACCGCGGGACCGACCTGCGCCGGCTCCGCCCCCGCGGCCATCACCAGGTCCTCGATCAGCGCGTGCCACAGGCGCCCATGAATGCCCCCCAGGTCGACGCTGGCGTCGTAACGAGCCCAGGCGGCCGGCGCCGCCGCGCGCAAGGCCGCAGGCGCGACCACGACGCCTCGTGACGCGAGCCGGCGAGCGAGGAAGTCAAGATCCAGCTCGACCAGGGTCATGCCCGCATCGAACGTGACTACCGACGCCATGGCTGGGTTGTACCCGGTATACTCGTCGGGATGCCAGACGGTCCCACTGCAGCACCGGGTGGAGCAGTCCCCGGGGTTGTGATCGTGTGGAGCGGGGCGCAGCCAACCGTTCAGGTGTTTCGCGTGCCGACGGCCGGGCTCGTGATCGGACGCGAGCTCCTCCAGGCGACCTCGGACGACCGGATCAGTCGCCAGCATGCGCGCGTGGTCTGGAAGGACCGCCGCTACATCGTCACCGATCTCGGTAGCCGCAACGGGACCTACGCCGGCGGCCACGCGCTGATCGATCGAGAGGTCACGGTGACGCCGCCATCGGTCGTCCGGACCGGCCGCACGGTCGCCGTGCTGCTCGATGACGTCCGCAAGTTCGAGGGCGCGACGATCGAGAATCGCCACGACGCGATCATCGGCGCGAGCACGCACGCGCTGTGGCTCCAGATGGAGCAAGCGGCGGCGGCGAACGCGAACCTCGTGATCCTCGGCGAACCGGGCTGCGGCAAGGGTCGGATGGCGCGCGGCTATGCCCGCGTTCGCAACCGTCCCGAGGCGGTGTTCAACCCGACGATCCAGGCGGTGCCGCTCGAGCGGATCGCCGCGCCTGCGATCGAGACGCTGATCCTCGAGCAGGTCGGTAAGCTCGGCGCCGCGAACCTCGCGACGCTCGCGAAGCTCCTCGACACGCGCCCGCACCTCCGGTTCGTCACGACCGGGGTGATGGGCCTCGAGAACCTCGGCATCCCGCCCGAGCTCGCCCACAAG
>Ga0307509_10007207_pt1 | contig 14637 bp, 8 predicted proteins | sample 10_EM_MG_FD_202245 | JGI IMG/M metagenome (GOLD analysis project Ga0307509, IMG submission 202245) | Populus trichocarpa ectomycorrhiza microbial communities from riparian zone in the Pacific Northwest, United States - 10_EM | ecosystem: Host-associated > Plants > Roots > Unclassified | place... | reverse complement strand
TTTGGACAATAGAGTACCAGAAGCGGGGCCTACCACATTTACACCTTCTGGTATTCCTCAGAACTGACCATCAGTTCCTGACGGCAGTCAATATAGATGGCTTTATCAGTGCAGAACTTCCTCCTGCAGATGATGCCCTTAGTCAGGAGTTGCGAGGTATCGTTGAAACAACAATGGTACACACTCACTGTATAGCACATAATTGTCAGGCTCTTTGCATGCAAGGCCTTGACCCATTTAGTGTGCAGACCTGCCGGAAGGGGTATCCTCGTTCCTTTCAAGAGGAGACAATTATCACTGAGGATGGCTATCCTACCTATCGGAGGAGGAATACAGGCCAGTCTTATTCTCTTGAAGTTCAAAGAGGTGGAGCCAATATTACCGCCATTATTGACAATAGAAGGGTTGTCCCATATAGTCCATACCTGTCTTTACGCTACAAGGCACACATCAATGTCGAGGTATGCGGGTCAGTCAAAGCCGTCAAGTATATCCATAAGTACATCTATAAGGGCGGTGATCGGGCTACTGTCATTCTGGACTCGGAGCATGATGAGATTAAGAGATATCTGCATGGTCGATATATTGGACCAACAGAGGCAGTATGGCGCTTATTTGAATTCTCCACCCACGGAGAGGAACCACCAGTAATGCATCTCGCTCTACATCTTCCAAATGAACAGTCAATATACTTTGCTGAAGGGGAGGATCCAGCTATCCTACGTCAGCGGATGGATAGTTCCATCACAACTCTTATAGCCTACTTCAGATACAATTCTGAGAAGACAGATGGAAGACAGTACTTGTACCATGAATTCCCTTTACATTATGTATATGTACCAAAAAAGGGATGGAAGCCAAGGACCCAGCGTATGTCAATTGGTCGAATGTATGCTGCCAGCCCCTTTATGGGTGAACGCTATTACTTGCGCTTGCTCCTCACTGTCGTACGGGGTGCAACTGGCTTTGAACACCTGCGGACTGTCGATGGGACTATCCATACAACCTTCAAGGGGGCTTGTATCGCTTTGCGCCTGTTGGAGGATGATGGGGAGTGGATTGCAATGTTTCGGGACGGCCAGGAGTTTATGACAGGTCATGCATTGCGTCATCTCTTTGCAATGGCCCTGCAACATACAACTATTAGCAACCCACTTCAGATATGGTACCAGTTTGGGAACAGCTTTTGTGATGATCTCTCACACCGGCTTCGTACAGGTCGAGTAATTATTCCTGTTGAAGGTGACAGTATGGACAATGAACTTTCCCTAGACTATGGACTTTACCATATCCAGCAACTCTTAAACGAGTATGGAAAGTCCTTGGCTGAGTTTGGTCTACCAGAGCCGGTATTGGAGTGGAGGGATATCGCGGGACAAATAGAAGAGAATACTTTGATCGCAGAGGAGATGGGGTATGAGGTGGAGCAGCAGAGGCAGTTGGCAGAGGTGATGAGACATCAGTTAAATGAGGAACAGGTTGCCAGTTTCCAGGCAATTGTGACTGCGGTAAAGAGATATGAGGAAGATCCACAACGACAGGACCTACCCAATGCATTCTTCCTACATGGTCCAGCCGGAACTGGAAAGACATTCCTCTACAACTGTTTGTGCAGCCACCTCCGGGCTGAGGGAAAGATAGTATTGTGTGTCGCATCCTCTGGAATTGCTGCTCAGCTACTTCCTGGAGGTAGAACTGCCCACTCGAGGTTCAAGATCCCACTCTCCAATGATGCCAATGGAGTATGCAATATCACTCCAAACTCTAATCTTGGGCAGTTGATTCGGAAAACATCTCTCATCATCTGGGATGAGGTTCCAATGCAGCACAAGGCGTGTTTCGAGGCGGTCAATCGAACCTTAAATGATATATGCAATACCACTCATCTTAGAGTCTTTGGTGGCATTCCTGTGGTACTTGGTGGGGACTTTGCTCAGATTTTGCCTGTCATTCGTCGTGGTACAAGGCAAGCAACTGTACTTGCCTGTATTCGTCATGCATCAATCTGGGCAAACTTACACATACTTCAACTCAAGACCAGTATGCGCGTCATCGCAAGTGATGCCAATCAAGTCTTTCTCAACTTCCTTAAGGGCATGATTACCAACCCTTTACTTCATGGTCACCTTCAACTGCCAAGATATATCCGCTGTGTTTCTACTGTGGATGAACTCTGTGCTCAGCTGTACCCTCAGCAATTGTTGAATCATGCTGTCAACAGCCATGGAGCACTCATTGGGAGGGCTATCCTGGCCTTCCGTAATGATACAGTAAATGATTTCAATGATGTGCTCGTGGACAGGATGCCTGGTGAGGAGTACCGCTTTGAAGCTGCCAACTATGTTGAGGTTCCGGAAGATGCTGCTGGTGCAGAACCCTTTGCAGTAGAATATTTGCAGAGTATTAGCCTAGCATCTATTCCACCTTCATGCTTGCGACTCAAGATTGGAGCACCAATTATTCTGCTACGTAATCTGAGTCCCAGAGAGGGCCTATGCAATGGCACGAGGATGAGAGTATTGGGAATTAGACGTACCTGCTTGCAGGTTGCCATTATGGGTGGAAAGTTAGATGGCAAAATTTGCCTTCTTCCAAGGATCAAGCTTACCACCTCAGATGATGACCTTCCCTTTATTTTACAGCGTACGCAGTTTCCTGTCCGTCTATGCTTTGCCATGACTGTCAACAAGTCTCAGGGCCAGTCCTTGCAGAAGGTTGGTGTAGATCTACGCACCTCTGCCTTCACTCATGGACAACTCTATGTGGCTCTCTCTAGGGTCACATCACTTGATGGACTAACTCTTCTCCCATCTGAGAATACACCAACTCACACAGACAATATTGTCTACCCTGAAGTTCTTCTTTGAGCGGCCCGGGCATTCAGGAAGTTTCCTTCTTATATTGTATTTCTGACTTGTCCTTCATGCTTATCACTTCTCGTGGTTATTAGACTAACATTTTCCCTGTCCTATTCTTACTTCTACTTGTTCTTTATTTTTTGTAACAATATTACATCTGATCCGTTCTGGTTTATGGCTTCTCCTCTCCAACTTGCCTTTTTTATTATCATTATGCTATCATTGTTATACCTGTATTTTACATATGTATTGGTTATCCACAAAATTTGATTTCATTAATCATTTACCTAATACCTGATAGAGAATATATCAATCTTACAGAAATTTCGGACTGTATAAACTCAGTATAATTCAGATATACGATTAGAGTCTGGACTCGTTAGTTATGTAGTAGCTGTAAGTTGCCATTATTTGAGGCATGCACTTGTCACTTATAAAATTTCTTTCCATTAGGCTTTTATTTATTGCCTAATGCTGGATATATAAAATTTATAGACATTTCTGACTGCACGTGCAAGATCTATTGCAAATACCACTGGTAGATAATTACAAATTTTGATTAACTGGTGATAGGAACACTCTCAGGTGCCACTATTGGAGGAATCCATTTATGACTTATAAAATTGAATTCCAATAGACATTTAACTATTGCCCATTTGTGAATATATCAAGCTTCTGATCCTTTGTGACAGTAGTTATATTCGATATTCTACCAGTAATACAGTTGAACTTATGACTAATGTTAAGTAGTAAGTTTTATTTATAACTATTAATATCTATGGGCTACTGACAATATTTAATTTTATTTGACCTTTATATACCAGTAATTAATAATGAATCTATTACATGTCTTGCTATTTGTAACTTCTTTTAAAATATATTCTTCTTCAAACAGTATTATGCACTTGACCGGTCGGTCGAGGGGCTGCTAGTCTATATATGTACTGGGCAGTTTTATCTCATTTTACGATCTCAAATGCGCGATCTGATAAGCACTGTGATGTCCTGTACCACTCTTGGTATTTGTGAGCACAACATGTGATGAGGCTCAAATGCTAAGTTTCCATATCCCCCTCCCTTTCTCCATCGTCATCCAACACACCACACAACTCCCTCCAGCTCCCTCATTTGATTCCTTTCTTTTTTCACTTCTTTCAATCACTTGCATTTCTTTACTCTTTACATTTATTATACCTTTTCACCCTGCACTCAATCCTGTCAACCTCGTGAAACCTACCCCTCCCCGGAATACACACAATCAGGAATACCGTAACGCAATGGATCGCGCTTATGCTCTGACGACTGAAGAGACTTTAGGGTTCTTCAACTTCGCTTAGTGGACTGCTCTTTGCAGCCGGCCAGTGGAAACTCCACGGTTCAGAAAAGGGAGTAATGGCAAGACTGCACCAGGTCAGGTTAATGAGTTTGAACTTAAGCTAACCTTAACAGGGGATCAGCTCTCCTCGAAAAGCCTCCGATCGCATTATAGCAACTTGTCATGAAGCGATTCAAGGATCAGCTGGTGATAATATTACAGGCTCTGAGCTCGGTTCTGGTGCTACTAATAATCCAAGTTCTGCAAACGGGGCCACTAGGCAATCACATATATCTCAACCCCTAGCCACTACGAATCCAGGTCCAAGTGCTGTTGCCGGAGTTATTGGAGGCTCTCCAGGAGCAACTGTCGAACCATTCGCCGGCGCTCAGCCAACCCCCGGAGCTCAACCGACTCACAAGCAGCAGGGTGCTGGCAAGCGTCTCAAGGAGGCTTCGGGTTCTAGCGATCATTCGAGTGTTGCTGCCTTCAAGACGGGCGACCCGCAACTCGTTGGCGATGATATGAAGCCTGGCAATGAGAGCCACGGCGAAGGAACAGGCGAACGGACCTAGAGGTCCACTGGGTTTGATGCTGATGGTGGTGACTTGGACGCTACCCGCCCTGGTGCTGGAAGGGAAGCAGAGTAAGTGGTTCAGCTGGTATTCGATTGCGGCTCATTCTACTGTTTCAAAAGCCGTCTTCTAGAAGAAAAGGGTGTTCATAGAGCTGCGACAGGCTCCACTAACCTGGAGGAGGAGTAGATTTCTTGAATCTTCGCATTTATTATACCTTTTCACCCAGCACTCAAGCCTGTCAACCCCACGAAACCTAGCCCCCCGCTCAATAAATACAAACACAAGACTGTAAGGTAATGGATCGCGCTGATGCTCCAAGGGCTGAACAAACTTTAAAGTTCGTCAACTTCGCTGAGTGGAGTGGTTTTGGCGGCCGGCCAGTGGAAACTGCACTTTTGAGATACAGAAGTAATGGCAAGACGGCTCCACATCAGTCTAATGAATTTGAACTGGGCTAACATTAACCTGGGATCAGCCCTCCTCGAAAACCCGTCGATCCCATAATAGCAACTTCTCTTGAAGTAATTCAGGGATTGGCTGATGATAATATTACACGCCTCCACCCTTGTGTCATTTGTATTGGCTTTTCTGGAGCAGGGTGCGGTTCTGACTGCTGTTGGCGACCTTGCGGTTGTGAGTCATCCATTTTACATGTTGCCGGCTTGAGCTTTTGGTAAACCTGGTCATATGTGGTCAAGATCCTTCCTATCTTGATTCTTAATGCAGTTGTTGGTATTTCCCAGAAACATAGTGCCGAAAACGCAATTGCTACACTTCAGGAATGACCCGCCAGCAAAGCAGAATAAAACCCACTGAGGGGGCGAAAGACTAGACTCAGAACTTGAAGGCAAAGACGTGATCCCAGTAGCTGCCAAGCAGCAGTCGGGTTACCATGATATAGGACTCAGAGAGTGGGTCCTTGCAGCAGACACCGTTCAGGAAGTAGCGGTAACCAGAGAAGAAGACCAAGCGAACCAGAAGGTTGAGCTATTGACCGGAAAGCTTCCCAGAATAGCAGCCGCAATAGGATATCTGAACGAACAAAGTGTCTGCAGCATTGACTTCAAGTTGGAACTGGTAGGTACAGGCAATGCTATTCAGAAATGTCTCACAATCTACTAATAGCTATGCACTGACTCTTCTTCTATAGGCCATCTTAGGTATCGATGCAATTTTACACAAACAAACAATGTCCTGGGAAGGAGATAAACCGGAAAGGATAACTCTCGGATTGGGAGATCCATAACAAGCCCCATGATTGCGGCTGAACACCAGTCTTTTCAAGCGTTCTGTCCGTCGGGTAGATGCCGCCCAGACTACAGTCCAGCGCGTCACGGGCGACTATCTCAACCTATAGCGCAAAAGAGTCCGTCCTTTTAGAAGCACTATTCTCTAAGAGGTTCACGGTAGGACTCTACAGTCCTTGACGTATTGGTAACACCCAAATCATACCTGCAGTCCTCACAGGTCTTCTGCAGTCTTTGCCCGTCTTCTGCAGTCTTTGCCCGTTATCTGGGGTTCACACCAATCATCTGTAGAACCCGCCAGTCACTTACAGGGCCCGCCCGTCATCCGGAATTACCAGCAAGGTTGTGCTACCCGAGTGACATGCAGTCCCGGCTACTCTGTCTTGAGATGTGGTCTTGATGTATGCCAAGATAACTGTCAGTGCCAGGCGCCAATTCAGGTACTACTGGCCGTCCCATCCAGACCTAAAGACGTGCGAACTTGATGCTTGGGAACACTGCCGAACACCCCTCTAGGATATTGTGGTTTTCCTAAAGGTTGCGAAACACTCGGTGGACAAAAGGTTGCGAATCCTTTTTCTTTTCTCCAAGATCTCTGTTTAATTAGAACTTGACAAGCCACTGACCCCAAAAGTTGACAGTATATCTGATTCTTCAGAGCGAGGTTTTTAGTGCGGCCTATGGTGGATAGTATTTGGCGATCGAGGTCTGAAAAAGAAAAACAGCTGGGAGAGCTGTGGGCTGCTTTCGCACCGTTTCGGAAAACCACAATACTAGGGGCAGTGATCCCAAGTGTCCAGTCTGTCCGGCTTTACCTGAGGACGGGATGGACGCCATGTGGGACCTTCAGATGGAACGGACTCGAAGTTTGAGAGGACAGGACGGACCCCAGTTGCAGTCGGCACTGACCGATGCCCGGGACGGACGGCCGGGCCGTATACCTGTCTTAGTTCATGTTTCCTTTTCGAATTTCATCAGTATTAGGTAGGTGTTATCAAGATGGGAGACATTTTTATTCTAATGAAGAGAAGCTTAGACTTTACAATTATGTATCAAATTTCGCGATCAATCAACCAATGCTGCCAATAATATCCGATCGTAATTATGAACACCATGACACAATTCCACTTCCTTGACCTACAAGGGATGCCTGTCCTTACTCCGGAGGGTAGGTACCCACCCGAAGTTACCCTTTCCAAAAATACTGCAGGGCCTGCCCATACACCTAATGTCCTAGGGTGTTTACCAAAAACAGAGGCCATGCTCGGCCGGCCTGACCCTCCCTGCCTAGAAGAGACTATAGGATGCCAAGGCCCAGGTGTCCGGCCGGGATGGTTGGGAACACTCGCTAGGGGTGTAGATGTGCAAGTGTGTTAATTCAATTGGGAGTGAAAGTGGTGAACCCTGGTAAGGCAGATAATCGTAGTTGAATTCACTGTTGCGTCCCACGAGGAATGGACATCAGGGAGTGGGGAAATAATGGCTTGAACTAGACGAGATTACACCCGTATTTGACATATATAGTAACCTACGAATTTTGCTTCTCTCAAATATTGGAGATAAATATAATAGCGCAGACGAAATTTGCTACTTTTTCTAACAGTGCTTTTATCATCTATTATGGCTTCAACATTGACGCCAAGCTGGACCGGTCGGTCGAGGGGCTGCTAGTCATATATGTACTGAGCAGTTCCCTCAAAATATGCGCAGATTTGTCATCAAAATGACAGCAAGCAAAATTTCGTCCAAAAATGCGCTGGTTACATAATCAAAATATTGGCACAAGTGTGATGGTGAGTATGGTCTGTGTATTTCTGATCATGAATGAGAATTTCATCACATGGTGCACCACATAGCAACGCACCTCCCATTCCGTTTACATACCTCCCTTCACACACTCTTGTACAACATTATCTACCTCTTTTTTCAAGACAAGGTGGGTGGGGGCTGTCACAGTGGAAGCCTTTGTTATGAAATCTGAAGAGAGAAAGATGGGCGTGGAAGCTGGGAAACACTGAAAAAGCCGCCAAGGCAACCAGTATACATTGATCGGATCCGTATCTTTCTGGCTTTGATCTTCACTGAAACTGCCGGTTTATATAGACAATACAAGAGGCCTTCCAATCTTCTCCACTCGCTGAGAGCCTTCCAGACTGAGGCAGACACCGTGGAGTTTCGGTCTCCCTTCTGCTAAGGACTCTAATACCTCCTTCGTCTTAACCTCTGATGGCGTCCTGCCTTATATACCAATCCATACCTGTTCGTTCCTCCTCTTAATCGATAACCACTGACAAATGAAACTAATGATGACATACTAACAAGATAGGGAATGGACACAGGAAACCTCTCCGTCTGTGGAGAAATTGCTGGTGATTTTTCAACTAAAAGCAAGGGTCGTTCAGACTGTGTTACAGGAGAAAGAGAGTTCTATTGTGGTTCCGGCAAAGTTGAGGTTAGTGGAGTCCAATGAGAGACTTAAGCGTGTTCTGTGATGAGAGACTGTCAGCTCAAAGATTACTGTGGTTTCTCTTGCTGAGATTTGGCTCGCTGTTCCTCGCGAGTATTTTCCCATTTATTTGAAGATACTTCAGTTACCAAGCCACCAAAGCCCACCCCAAAACACGCTGATAAGGTGAAGAGCATGATTGAGCAAGGAGTCTTTTATTTTGTGGAAGAAAATATACACTGACAGTAACCCTAGGAACCCCCAGAAGCAACTGCTAACTAATCAACGGAATTTATTACATTTGAAAGGACGAAATGAAATCTAGAATGAAGTACAAGAGTTAGCCGAAGCAGCATTATAGATCAGCCATGAAATATTTTTCTCAACTCCAAGAATAACTCCCGACAGTCCTTCCATTACTTGGCACTGACCTTTCCCTATGTGCAGCTCATGTCCGCGCAGTTGCCTAACACCTTAGATCTACCTTCGCTCCACTCTTTCAAGTGCCGCCAAACACCGCTCTTGTGGGCCTCCTCGAATTCCCATAGTGCAGCGGAATACCCAGTTGAACTACTATTCGGGTAGGAGGACGTCACCCCAGATATGCCCGATACCGGTGGCCGAACACCGCTGTCAAGGGCTGTCCAGGAGGGGGATGATGGAGCGGTCAAGCCACTGTTAGAACCTGAAGGCGTCAACCCCCATATGTCAGACAAGCGTGGTCAGACACCGCTCTCGTGGGCTGCCTCAAATTGGCGTGGTCAACCAGAGAACGTGATGAAGCTACTGTTGGAGCGGGAAGAGGCTAACCCCTTAATGACAGAAAATTGTGGCCAAACACCACTCTTGTGGGCTGCCTCGAATTTATGGAGTGCTGTGAAGGATGTGATGAAGCCACTTTGGGGACAGGAAGATGTCAACCCCGATATGCCAGACAATTGTGGCTGAACACCACTCTCCTAGGCAGCCTCCAATTGGTATAGTCAAGCGAAGAATACTGTGAAGCTACTACTTGAACGGGAGGGCGTCAAACCCGATATGCCAGACAATGATGGCTGAACACCGGTCTCATGGGCTGGCTCGAACTGGAATAGTAAAGCAGAGCAAGCGGTGAGGCTACTGTTGTGACAGAAAGACATTAAACCAAATATGCCAGAAAATAACGGCTGAACACCTGTGTTGTGAGCCGTCGTCAGTTGGGATGGTAGAGAGGGAAGTGTGGCGAAACTGTTGTTGGGGCAGGAAGACATTCACCCCAATATCCCAGAGAAGTGTGGCCGAACACCGCTCTCGTGGGTTGCCGAGCGTGGCCATTGGGAAGTACTGAAGCCGCTGTTAGCACGAGAACTTGTCATCCCCTATGTGGCAGACAATCGTGGCTGAACACCGGTCTGGTGGGTGGCTTGAGGGCAGCATGATGAAGTAGCCAAGCTGCTATTAGAACAAGAAGGTGCTAACGCCAGCAGACTCAACAAAGACGGCCTAACCCAACTCTCTTTGGCTCCTGGGGGGTGGCGCAGGCGGGTCGTGAGGCAACTACACGCTCCCTAATCCACATACTTCAGCCCAGCTTTACGCGAATAATAAAATCCGCTATGCACCCCTCTGCACGCCTCCGTGCTCATGTCCATATATCTCGTTAGCCGCTTCAACCTCCTCTATACCACATTCCCCTCCCTTCCCTGAGTGCTCAGAAATCTTGTAGACCCGCTCCTCTTCCTTTCCTTTCTCTCCCCTTCCTCACTTCCGGATTCCTATCCCATTATACTCCAGCATTTGGTGTAGGTGTACTGTTGCTGTGCTTGCTATGGGGGTGTTTTCGCTATTTTTTCTTTTTTTCTTTTTTTCTTCTGCATAAGAATATAGCATTTACGCTTAAGTTAGATTGAAGTTCGCCACTCCCCGGTATGGGAGATGAATATAATAGCAGAAACCAAATTCGCTATTCCTATTGTAACAGTCCCTTCGTCATCTTTTATACTTTCATCATTGACCCTACAGTGGACCGCCCGGTTGAGAGGCTGCTCATGCAACTATTACTCACAATATATCATAAGGTTGGACTTTGACATACAACGAAATAGTAAACATCGAAATATGCGCTTGACCGCTCGGTCGAGGGGCAGCTAGTCATATATGTACTGAACAGTGGATCTCTCGGCGCGCAATCTAATCTTATCCAAATGTCCTGACATGAAATATCACTCATGTTTGCGCTCAGATAAAGTGGGGGGTCACCTGTGAATATTGTGGTGTCACCTACACCTGCCTTGGCAGTAACAACTTTTTCATAAAGAAAATTCTTTCACCTACCTGCTTCTCTCCCACCACAACCACATCCCCCTTCTCCTCCCCCCCACATCCATTTTACCTCACGCTCCCAGTATACGGCATACAACCACAATTATACTATTTGAACAATTCTATCCTCGATGTGTCATGTATTTTCCCCTCCAGTTGACTCACATGGATGCTAACATATTGGTAGCAACTACTGTTTTATAAAGCAAATTCTTTCACCCACTTGCTTCGCTCTCACCCACAACCACATCCCACTTCTCCTTCCCACCACATCCCTTTTACATCACACTTCCACTATAAGGTATAAAACTACAATTTTCCCATTTCAATAATTCTATTGTCCATGTGTCATGTATTTTCCCCTCCCCTGGCAGTTGACTCGCATGCCTGCTAACATAGTAGCAGCAACCACTCTTCCATAAAGAAACCTCTTTCACCCCCTGACTTCTCTCCCACCCATAACTATATTCCTCTTCTTCTCCCCTCCACATGCATTTTACCTCATGCTTCTACTATACTGCATACCACCACAATTATACTATTCAAATAATTCTATTGTCCATATGTCATGTATTTCCCCCTCTATGTGACCTGCATACCTGCTAACATATTGGTAGCAACAGCTCTTCCCTAAAGAAAATTCTTTCACCAGCTTACTTCTCTCCCACCTATAACCATATCCTCCATCATCTCCCCATCTCTCTTTTACATCAAGCCTTGCCTATAAGGCATAAAACTACAATTATCTCGTTTGAATATTACTATCATCCATGTGTCATGTATTTTCCCAGTTTACTCCCATGCCAGCTAACAAAATGGAAAGTATGTCCTCTTTATTCACCTCTCCCTGTTATTTTCTTACAAAACCATTTACTCAGACCCAATATTGTTTTTCTTTCTAAAGGCCAATTCCTTCCTGTTAGTTTGACAATTCTTGCCCCACTATCCCATACTCCCTTGTACTGCATTTTGTTTTCTATCCTAATGACTGCCTTACTCAAGTGCCTACTATACACTGTACCTAAACCACACCACACCTATACGTAGGGCTGGCTGGGGTATAAGTACGTAGAGTACAGAATGTTAAAAGTTCAGTGTGGGATGAGTCATCTATAGTGAGGTAGCACGATTTCCACTCTGTATTCCACCTCCAACATGAGGAACAACTATAGCTCGCTCTGAGTGTAAATGAGTCTCTTTTCCGCGTGTAAGACAGTTCTTCTCACAGGCTGAACAGGCTCCTCTATTCCGCGCGTGTAAAGGAAGCTCTTTCCCGAGCATAACTGACCCCTCATTTCCGTGTGCATAGAGGAATCTCCTTTCTGAGCATAACTGTAAGCTCATTCCTGAGTCTAACGGATATTATATACAGCCAGTCCCTTGCCTTGCACTCGTATTTGATATATAACCGAGTTTAGAATAATAGCTAACCGGAAGGTCATATAGAATCGTATTATGAAATACCAGCATATAATTGCTCTATAAGATACCCCTATGAGTACTAATAATAGTATGATTTATTTTAATTGTATAATTAATTATAAAAGCTCCGCCCTGGTTTGCATGTAATATCTTAGCATAATATTCCTTCATACACTGGGATACAGGTTACGTTATTAAACATAGTATAAAAGTATTATAAACAAAGATTGTACGTAATATAATAATTAAAATTTTGTAATTCAATTCTGCTAGAGCTTGTAAATATAATCTTGTATCAAAGATTTTTTGATTAGTGCCATGACATAAGGCTTGCCACACTGCCTTCCGTTCAATTAACAATCTATCCTCTTAGTGTTGTTTTCTGTTCAGCTTTGTGGTCAACTATATCAACCACACATATTCGATGATACAGTTGACAGCCACAAAGCTCTTATAGAGAGAGCTATTATAGCTTTCCGTAATGACAGAGTTGAAGATTTCAATAATCCCTTAGTAGAACGAATGCCAGGAGCTGAGCACAGCTTTGAAGCTGCAAACTATATCGACATTGGTGAGAATGCTGCTATGGGTGAACCATTCCCTGTTGAGTATTTGCAGAGTATTAGCCTTCCATTGCTTCTAGCCTTCTGCCTCCAACTCAAAATTGGTGAATCAATTATTCTCCTGCGTAATCTATGTTCCTGTGAAGGTTGTTGCAATGGTATGAGCATGAGAGTTTTGGGAGTCATGTGCAACTGCATGGAGGTTGCCATTATGGGTAAAAGAGTTGATGGGAAGGTTTGCCTTCTCCCTAGGATTAAGCTTACGACTTCTGAGGAAGAACTTCCATTCATACTGCAACAAACCCGTTTTCCCATTTGCCTCTGCTATGCTATAACTGTTAACAAGTCTCAGGACCAGTCTTTAGAGTATGTTGGTATTCATCTATACACATTAGCCTTGACTCATGGCCAGCTCTATGTAGCATTATCTAGAGTCACCTGCCATAATGCACTAACTCTTTTCCCCTCTCAGCAAACTCTGACTCTTACTCAGATTATTGTCTACCTGGAGGTACATCTCTAATTTTTGGATTCTAAATTCTACTTCATGATTGCTTTTCTTGTTCTGGCTTTATCCCATCTAACCATTCTATCACTCAGCCCGACCTAGCCCCTCCTATGTCTAATTTATTGACCTGGATTGCAGAAGAACTGACCGGACAAATGAAGAAGTACAAAGAAGCGGTGGAGGGAACAGCTGTATATTCATATCGAAGTTGCTTGGCTGTCTAGCTATGGGAGAAGAGGTGTTTATATAAGGAATACAACGAGCATTCGTGAACTTCCCAACCTGGCGGAATCATTCCAGGAAACAGCATAAACTAAGGAGTTCCTGTCCCTCTCACGTTCCAAAGTCCGCTCATCCCACCACCCTGCATTCTGAACCTTCCTTGACATATATGCGAACCCTTCCATATACTATACAAACTAGATATCTCTGTTCCTCTACTTTGATTGATAATTATTGAAAAAGGAAACTAAAAGCTAATGAACAACATAATAGGAAAGGTATGAGGAAAGAAACTTCCTAAAGTGATAGAATATTATGTGCGGAGTAATGGCCTGCTCGGAGTAATCGCCTGTTAGGAGTGATTGCTGGTGATATACAATACTATGTAGCCAGCCCTTCTTGCCATTTTTGATTGTACATGCTTCCCCTCTCCACTGACCTGGTCTGCTCCCATCTCCAAATATTTTAGTTGTCTACCATGATACTCTTCTGTTATACTAATTCCTATCTGATAGCTACATGACTCCTACTTCAACAACCTCTCATGTATCATTCTTGTTTATTTCTTACTGATATGTTTTCTTTCATCACTTTGTTTCCCACTCCGTTCGCAGGATTAAGAAATAGCCGTATGGTTTCTCCAATGTCAAGTTCTTCACGGTTTCTAGACATATTGCATTGTTTGTTCTAATTTATCTTTAAGATCTTACTCTGTACCTCTTTTTTTTCATTTCTCTATTCTATTATTATAATAATACAATTGGTCTGTTCTCTTCCATAAATGTTGCAGTTATGTACCTGGTAGTACTATATACAACCCTGGCAATTTTAAGGAATGTTGCAGCTGGTTCAGACCTTCAATTCTCACATACAAATATCACAATTTCCACTATTGACATCTAAGCATATAGTAACCAACGAAGAATAGGCTTGACCGGTCAGGGAATGGGCTACTGATTCAATTTTGAGTCATAATGTATGATATACTTGTAATTTACATTCAAGCATACAGTAAAAATCAAAGGATAAGCTTGACCGGTCGGTCGAGGGGCTGCTAGTCTAATATGTACTGTACGGCGCTTATCAATGTTCGAAAATCCGCGTACGATCTGATAAGAAATATTTTTAACCTAAACCACCACGATGCTTCCTTGCTTGCTGTGAGCGGACCCCCCCC
>Ga0307509_10007206_pt1 | contig 14638 bp, 17 predicted proteins | sample 10_EM_MG_FD_202245 | JGI IMG/M metagenome (GOLD analysis project Ga0307509, IMG submission 202245) | Populus trichocarpa ectomycorrhiza microbial communities from riparian zone in the Pacific Northwest, United States - 10_EM | ecosystem: Host-associated > Plants > Roots > Unclassified | place... | reverse complement strand
GCTCGGAACCGAGCGATGCCGCACGGACCGGCGGCACGGTCGTGTTTAGTCGACAGCTCTGGACTACAGTAATATGTAACTGTATTTTGTTCAAAAAAAAGAAAAAAAAACCCCCCGAGCGCCGAGCGGCCGAACGATACTGTACCCCTCTCAAGGGCTCCTTCGCTCGTCGCCTTTGTTTGTCTAAACGCAGACCAAGGCCCTCTACTGGTCCTTATATTACTGTCGTGTTCACATCACCTGGAACTCCTACTCTTATTCTAACACCATCTCTCCCCGCCGCTTCTCAAAACGCTTTCCGAACGCTCTGTGGGGCTCGCATCGTCTTTCTCTTACTCAAAAACAAATTCTCCGCCGAACCTGTGACAGAGGCCGAAGTCGTTCTCACTCTGCTGATCAAACTCGTCAGTGGTGAGGCGGAGGCTGGTGGGACTCGGCGGACTCGGCCAGGGCAGATGAGTGTGCTCGCGACGGAGATCATGCCGCATTCATGCGTGTGTCTCTTCCTCTTCTCATCATTATCACTGATCGTACGGCGCTTATAGACAGATACCACACGCGTCAAGGCTCTGCGGGGACGCTGAGTTCATGCGTAGCCTTTGGCAACGCCACGATGCCCTGGCCATGGCGACACTGGCAGTGGCTCTGTCGCGTCTCCATACTCTTTGTTGCCACCCATTCTCCATCCTCCCGCCGCGCCGCAACCCATACGCCTACAAGCCGCGCACACCTTCGATGACATTCTCCCCACCATCCCGCGCCACCTTACCACCACACCCAGTGATCTCGAACCGGCGTTGCAGCCGCGCGTTCTCGGCGTCCCCGCGCAGCAGATTATGCCCAGTGGCACCGCCTCAAGCTAACACGGACTTACGTCACTTGGACCTGGAGACCCTTCACCAGATCCTACAGGCGTCGGATCACATCCTACTTGTTGGATAGGAAACCATCTTTGAGGTGCTTGGCAGCTTTTGACGGCATGCGCCGTCCGACCTAAGTTCGTATCTTACGTCTCGCCAACGTCCACCGCCGCTCGGTTATCTGCAGGAGAAGTGCCATTCTCGATCAAGATCACGTTCTAATCTATGGTGCTCATCTGCGATGGCCTCGCCGCACTCTCTTCCGAGCACCTGGGGCTCTGCATCAACATGCTTAGGTAGTTCGGGCGGCGATTGGACGTGAATACATTGCGCTCTTTTGCATCGACTTGGATGTCCGCATCTGAACTTCGGGCCGCTAATTCTCGCTTCCACAAAAACAATATTATATTATTTACAGCCATGCCCACTATTAGCACAGATAAGAACGAGAACGACGTTTTACGCCTACATCCCAGCTACGGAGTGCGATACGCACCTGACTACCTCGGTGGCGGTGTCGCGGCGCGCCAGTCCTAGTTAGTTCTTTGCGTGCGTATTTGGGATTGTAGAAAGTGTAGTATACACATGGTTTTTTGTCTGGGATCTCAGAGTACGTAGTACAATAGCAATCGCCTAATGGACGAGGACACCGTGACGGTCTCCTATTCTTGCTCAGGCGATCAGGCGGTATCGAGGATTCGTTCTGGTCTTCCTTTTTTTTTTTTTTGAGAGCGCTTTATCTCGGGGTGTATCTATTAGTTGTCCCAATAGATTTGCCTTCTGAGATAATCGATAAGCGGCGAGAGGATTTACCAGCTCCGCTTATCACGCTAAAGCCGGACCGAGGTCCGGATGTGAGGAAAAAATGCCGTTACGCACACCCCTAGGTTAGGGGTAGTGTGGGACTCAAAGCACGATGTGCGCACGCCCCACAGGCATGCTCACCGTGCAGTCCTACCCACTAAAACCTCACGATCTTTCATCCAGTTTGCTGGGATTTCTCCTTCTTTCCTTAATGCTGGTTCCCATGTCGTTTCCACCAGTTTCGTGAATTTGTCGGTTCTTATGATTTTCGTCGCGGTTACCTTATCGATGGTGAGTCTCTCGTTGATCGCGTGTCGCCATCTCGCTCTGATCTCTCTGTCGGAGAGGGTTTTTTCTTGTATGACCCTTTCACATCTTAGGACCCAGATCAGGTACGCTGATTCCGATAGGATGATTTGGAGTAACCGGGTTGGGCCTTGGTGAGTTGTTTTTCGTTCGTTCTGGTCTTCCTTCCTCGCTTTGAAATAGCCCTGTGCGCTGGGTTTTGCTCCCTCGCTGCGGGTCCTATGATCCAAAAGCAACTAGTCATTCCACAGGGAATTACAGTGTCAGTGGAATCGGCACTAGCTTACATCGAGGAGTCGAGGAGGACCACGTATTTGCCATTTACGCGTTCGTGGCGAGTTCTTTTGTTTCACTTTCACATATGACACGGTCATGACTATCGCGTAATCCCCCGAAGCTGCCAGTGCGGCCATCAGATTGGCCCTCCCTTATCAGAGATAAACTCTGGTAAGGTATCATCCAGTACGCCCACCAGATGTAGTACTATCCTACTATCTACATCAGTCAAAGCCAGGGGGAGTGGCACTAACTTGACCCTTTCCTGACATTCATCCCGGCTAGGCAAATGAACGCATCATCCTGAAATAGATCACCATCCTACAGCAACTTGAATAACCGGAGCCTAGAATGAAACAACGAGGACGTCCCGTCAAACTTGACGTCATGTGGCTTGTCGTACGTAGATCCGGAGTTACGCCCGTCTGCAAGAATGATGGCGATGTCAAATAAAATAGCGTTAGCAGGGCTAAGGGGTGTTGTATTGATTGTCTCACGTCTCACGGGTACCGTGACCAATGATTAATGATCACCGGCCGCCGCCCCTCGATACAGTACATTTCTGCTCGCGTCAAATGGGGAATGGGAACAACATAGACGGTAATATGCCAAGTCGCCGCCGTACTTGGCGGTATCTACGGTCTGCGGACACTGTTGGGGACGCAGAGCACACATGTTTGCATCCATGCCTGTAGTGCTTCTCGTAGTAACTAAGTTGTGATATTTGTAACGAATTTATTCATTTACAGATTGTAAATATACACGTGGTGGGTATGCGGGTTCCATGGACATGGACACCATGTAAGACGCTATCTTTGTCTGAGGGATGACAACATCTGACGGTGATGGTACAGGTTGACCTTGGTTGTATAAAAAGTGAGACGAAACTATAAGCACAGTATGGCACGACAGCATTGCACTTGGTAATGGGACGGAAGCAAGAGATACAGAGGGCAGAGACGTTAGATAGGATACATGAGCCACAGCCTGAGCAAAAACGGGGGCGCAGGGGAGGGAGAAGAGTCCGACGTCTGGCGTCGGATCACAGCACTTGGCACGCAGGAGTATTAGGCGGGTACCCGCCGCGAGAGATACAGGGAGGTCTCGCTCATCGTGTGCGACACAGGCATACCTTGTGACCCAGGCGGAAACGCCCGATTGAGCGCATCCTGTATGCGCTGCCGAAGCTGCTGCTTCTGCAGGGGTTGGAAGCCCGTATAACCCATCGGCGGGCAGCGCTCCATGATCCATTGCTCGAGCCCAGCGAGCGTCCAGCGGATGCCGCGCTCCCCGACGCCGAGACGTAGCACCGCAGCACAGTCCACCGGGTCCTGCTTCGTGTAGCGCGCGAGCTTGAGCGCAACCGCCCACGGCCATGGCACCGCGACGAGCGCGAGGCCACGCTCGTTGAAGATCGTCTGTGGAACTGCGCTTTGGCGATATGTCGAGGCGAGGAAGATCGGGTCGTATACGTGACCCCTTTGGCTGCAAGTCGGGTATGGAGGACCAAATCGTCAGAACATTCAGGCGAGCCGAGTCTGAGAGAGGGGGAATTAGAGTCACGACGCACTCGAGAGCCCAGGGGAGCGCCACGTCCGCGTGGTCGTTCATCCAATCTGCGCCGAGGACGAACTTGTGAGCGGTCTCCGCGATGCACGTGCGGAGTCGTTGGCCGGCATCGGGAAAACCGAGGGCGCGATACTCGGATACGAATGAGCGGTGGAGGTAGTCGACGTCTTGGGTGCTCTCGCGATGGGACAGCGACGGGTGGAGAACCATGACGGCACCGCCGTGGACTACGAGGCGCACCTGGCGCTTGAACGAACGGTAGAGCCTCTCGGAGAGGTCGTAGAGCGCTTGTGTGAGGAGCTTGCGTGTGAGCGGGACGTCGTTCAGTTCTTTGAGTATCGGGCCTGGAGGAAGTGGCATCGGGTTGAATTGGGAGGGATAGCCTTCTATTTCGGAGAAAATTGAAAGGGATGACGCGAGGGAGATGAAGCAGAAGGTAGTGACGGAGAAGGTTGAGAAGGGGTTCAAGTGGCGGCGTGGTGAGAGTAAGGACGAGAGCCGGGGTACATCACCTCATGTTCCCTATCTCACCTTGATAGGCCAAATTCTGGAGAGAAACCAAGGACGTCGACAGTCCGTAGACAGGGAACTTGTCGGAATTGAGTGTCATGTGGTCAGACTCGTGCTTGAAGTTGCGCCTGCTTGTGAGGGAGATGATGTTCTCCTACTTCTAGACCGTAAGTAAGGAACATTTAGACCTTACCAAGATCAGAACTTTTTCGAGGGATCCTACGCCATCTGTGAGAAGCCCCCATGTGGAGGCAATGCTGTGAAGGAGGGCGGATGAGAGGATCCGCGTGTGTAGGTCCCAGCCAATGAATGAGCGTCCCTTAGTGGTTTGGCGACCCCCGGCCCGTGAAGCCGGTTTAACGCACCCATCGTGAGAAACAGCAATCAACTGGCTACGAGTCAGTATGTGTCTTTGTCTCGCACCGTGTATGCTTCTCGTGCGGCTTGCGCACTTATCAGCTATTCCCAAACTCAACGTGGCAAAAGCGCCCACCAATTACTGTAATTTCCATTGTCGATATACCGTCGATGCCCACGAACTCACCTTTTCTTCTCAACACGATCACCAAAACCCTCTCACACATCATGTCTCAGACTCACCATGCAGACCCCTCTTCCCACAACTTTCAATTTGTTACGCCTTGAAAGCCAACACAATGCACACAAATAATGATCTGCTTTCTCGTCCACTCGCGTCTCAGCTCCGGGCTCCATTCTTGCCGTACTTCAACAACAAGTACAGGAACTCGATCAAGCGACGAAAAGATAACCAAGTGGCTTGAACCGATCGTCAATGACCTATATGCCTTTTCTGAGACGATTGGAGAGGGCGTCAGTCCAGTACGTCTCATGACATGAACTCCTCATACATCCGGACTCTTATACTTATTCGGCAGGCTTCTCACCCACAAAAGTGATATTTTCCGGAGCTGGTGTTCTCCTTTTAGTGCGTTTCCTATTTCATATCTTTGCGCGAGCTGCCTACAACTCGCACATTCCTCAGGCAAGGATTTGCTAAGGATGTTCTCTCGAGTTAAGAAACTTTCATCGATATAATCGGGCGAATCGAAAATATCTTCCATTGTCTCGAAGTCTACTTTCCCCGCCATTACCAGGGGGCCTTGTGAGTAGAAGTATCGCCCTCAATACTATTGGTTCTTGTGTTTATCCGTATGTTCTGAGGCCCGACGCGTGCCCGGAACTCATTCTCCAGCTCAAGCTTTCACGCTTTCCACACACCACCCTCGCAGCCTCCCGCCGCATCGCCGGAGCCCGTACGTGCACCAGGCCCGCCCATCGACGCTACCCGAATCCAAGCCGCCCGCGTGGCCTGCCAACAGTGCGCACGATGCCTAATGCCAGTTGTCCCGCGCTACTGGCCGCTCTCTCGTTCCCTCTCACCACCAACCTTTCTAACTTGCTATTTGGTGACGTCCCCACTGCGCTGCAGGTGCTCGCCCGCACAGCAGGGTGCCTTACAGTGCCCACGGCCCGCGACGCGTTCCTCACTGCTCGCAAAAGCCACGCTCCCACCACTTGTCGTCGCTGCGCTCGACGAACCACCATAAGCCCAGCGGCCGTCGCGCTCCCCCGTCCCACTGAAGGGCTCACGTTCAGCCTCGCGGGCGGCGGTGGGGACAGCGGAAGTGGAAGCGGTGCCGCACCGAGCCCGTGGAATTCTCGTGTCCTGGGCACGCTTACAACGACTGCACAGGATTATCTCCAGTCAGGGTGGAAAACATTTGGAGACGGGTGATCGTTGTTTACCGCGGTGGCATCCTTGCAGACTGGTGCGTCCTTCTGCTGCAAGCCGCGTTTCCATTTCTTTGCTCAAGCGCCGTGCGTGAATAAGTTCCGCCACAGAGAGCTTCTCTTCCCCGAGCAAGATAAGGAGATAACTTTGATGTGTCAGATCATGTCTCTTGACACCGATGTCATTCCTTGTCTCGGTGCTGACCACGCTCCCGACTATCTCATCACCATCTAGCCAAGGTCTTACAACAATGCTCGCAGCTCTTACAGCACGAAAAGGATGACGGTCACCCGCCGACGCGAACTAATCTACCACAGCCGATCATCAAGTCTGCAGCACGGATTAGTAAGGCTGATAACGAAACGGTAGTGAGCAGCACGGCACCCATCGGAGAGGTCTCGAGGGAACGGTTGTCTCAATCTAATCTTTCTCACTTGCTCTGAAACGTCGAAAGGTAAGTCCCACCGCTCCTGGGTGACATCAGCTAGGCGATTTACAGTATCTCTCCTTTCTTAGATCGTGAATCGTCGCAGAGCAGGGTCGCCGCGCCGCGCCTGCCTGCGCCCGTTGGCCGTTGTTGCACTTCGCTGATTTCCTCGCAAATGCACAGGCTCACGGGAACCTCCCATTCCCAGGATATGCTGCCTGATTTATGGAATCATATGCAAATCTTTTGTTCTTGTGGCGTTGTCCACCACGCAGAGTTCGAGAAGAGGAGCTGATATATGTGCTGCACAAGCAGCGAGAGCCCCAACTATGACGGGGTCGCTACAGGCGGCTCTCCCAGAATCTCCATTTAAATATGCAACAGAGCAGCCAGGTACGTAAGACATTCTCTTCCGCCGTCGTTGGCTGAGATGTCGAAACGCCCGATCTGCTCCCGAAGCCGTCGGCGGGACTCTACCGCCTTCCGAGCTCATCGCGGATGCAGTACAGCGGTCGTCGCACGAGCGCATGTTCTACATTACAAGTTGCCCTGCGATATCGCGACGAAAATCGCCGAATGGGTGGATCGCGGCGGATAGCCTGGCCACATCTTGTAGGCCTGCCGCCGGCAAGGAGAAGAAACGAGTTGCAGGGTCCCGGATCAACTACAGTGGCAGGCCGACAGAGGCTTCTGCAACTGCTAGTACTATTACAACTGGTACCGAGGCGGGCTCAAACCTATACCATTTGTCGTTCGACGATCGAGTGTTGGCGAGGGAATGCTTGAAGGAGATCGGGCGTGAGCTAGGCGTGCCGCGATGATCGATCACTAGGAGACGTTGCTCTGTGGAGATTTTCCTTCTCTTTTACTTTTTTGGCAAACGCTTAGCTGACTGCACCACTATTTGAGGAACAGAATGCATGGTTAATAACTTTGAATTCATGGGAATTATTTGTGAGACCCCCTAGAATAGTTCTCTGTGCGAGATTCATTTTGGAGCAAGACGCATCGTATGGCACTGGATGTAACGGAGTGTTGAACATGTGGTAATGCTTCTTCGCTAAGAAGATGGAGCAGCCTGAGGAAGTATGGGGCGACAACTTGAAGGTGAGGCCTGGTGAGGGTTGACCCATATCGATCTGTTCGAGTACATGCAAATTCTGAGTAAACCTAAGAGGACACATGGGAGTGAAGCCACTATGGGGCCATATTTGATTCGTACACAGAGCTTGGTGCTCAGCGCAGTCGCTAAGGATTGGACAACTTCTGATATTTTACAACATACTCTATAGGTTATAGGTTCTGGAATCCCTGTGGGCCCATGCGGTCTCAATAGTTTACCGTGACGTTTCCAATTGAGGGGCCTTGCAGGTTCAAATCTTTCCATGACATGTACGGTGTATCGCCTTTTTCTATTACCCAATACCCACGACACTGACTACGCTGTTACAGCCTGCACAACATGACAATAGGCATACAGTAGGAAATTGTGCTACTCAGTTCGTACTAACACGTGTTGTTGCGATTGTAATCTATAGGTACTGGGATGCCATGTCGTTGCTACGCTCTACGGGCTGATACGTCGGCTCCGCGCTCTACGAGGATCCGTGCAAGGTCGACATGGCCATTGTGGGATGCCAAATCCAGCGCAGTCCACCCACTCTTGTTCTGGGCTGACACATCGGCGCCGCACTCTAGGAGCATCTGTGCGAGATCCACATGGCCATTGTTGGATGCGAGATGTAGCGCAGACCACCTGTCATTGTTCTGGGCTGACACGTCAGCACCATGCTCTACGAGCATCCGCGAAAGGTCCACATGACCATTCTCTGATGCAAAATGCAGTGCGGTCCACCCGCCCTCGTTCTGGGCTGACATGTCTGCGCCGCGCTCAATGAGCATCTGGGAGAGACCCACATAGTCATTGTGGGATGACAAATGCAGTGCGGTCCACCTGTGCTCAGTCTGGGCTGACATGTCGGCGCCACGCTCTACGAGCATTTGTGTGAGATCTGCATGGCCATTCTCCGATGCCAAATGCAGTGCAGTCGACTTGTCCTCGTCCTGGGATGACACATCTGCGCCGCGCTGTACGAGAATCTGTGCAAGATCCTCATGGCCATTGAGAGATGCCAAAGGCAGCGCAGTCGACCCATCCTCATTCTGGGCTGACAAGTCAGCGCCACGCTTCATAAGCATCCACGTGAGATCTACATAGCCATTGAGGGATGCAAAATGGAGCGCCGTCCACCTGTCCTTCTTCTGGACTGACACGTCGGCGCCGCGCTCTATGAGCATCCGTGTGAGGTCCACATGGCCATTTTCCAATGCCAAATGCAGTACAGTCCACCTGTCCTTCTTCTGGGCTGACATGTCTGCACCGCGCTGTACAAGCATCCATGTGAGATCCATATCACCATTCTCCAATGCCAAATGCAGTGCCATCCACCTGTTCTGGGCTGACACGTCGGTGCTGTGCTCCATGAGCATCCATACGAGATCCACATGGTCTTTGAGGGATGCGAAATGCAGCGCACTCCACCTGTCCTCGTCCTGGGCTGACACGTCAGCGCCACGCTCAATGAGCATCCGTGCAAGGTCCATGTGGCCATTCTCCGATGCCAAATGCAAAGGTGCCGACGCGTCATTGAAGCTCCAAGAATTTACATCTTGTGGCTGCTCAATGGCCAAGATCATTGCAACTTGAATGTTGTGTAGACTGCAAAAAGTGGCATAATGTAAGGGGGTATCATATGTCGGAGGTAATGCAATCAATTGTGCACTTGGCGCATTGTGGCCCTCGATGGGACACTCTCTTCTTATCCTTGACAGACATTGACACTTCTCATACAGACATATGTCATAGCATTACATGTGGACATTTTAGCTTGTGATTACCACATTTACCTTTACTCACGTTTATTACTTTTATCGCTGATCGCTCCTCAAGTACTTATACTGTGTCTTTGTTGCTAGTAAAACCTCAGTCTTCATGTTCATCAAACTGAGGTTAGTATTGATCGTTTATCTTGCTTGCTACCTTATCGCTTACATTGGCCTAGCACCCTCTGTCCGCTTACAGGTACATACAGTTGCAATGTAGTCTTTACATTCATCAGACTGAGTGCCCTCTGTCCACTTACAGATTATGAGACCTGCATCTCTGTCACTTTGACAACTGAAACTCTAATCGCCATTCTTCCTTGCACACTGTCATTATGTCTACTCCCCCATCTACTACTGGCACCGGTCCTCCTGCTTTGCAGGCCCCTACCAGTACTCCCACTCCACAGGTTCCTTCTGGCACTCCCACACTGCAGTCATCTGGCACCCCTGCACAGACCCAAGGTGGAAGCTCTCCTACCACAGGCAGTAGCATGTTGGCAAAACCATTCATACCTGCCAAGTTCAATCTGCCAATGCTTGACGACGATGGTGAGAACTATAACACTTGGTATATGGCACTTCAGCTCACACTTGACAATTGGGGCATCTGGCCTATCATCACCGGGATCGAACTTTGCCCGGATTGGATGACTGACCCTACTGGCCACAAAGAGTGGGGCCTCAAGGATCACGAAGCTAGACTTATGATCCTCTTGGCACTAAGGAAGGTTGGCCAAAACTGTGTCTTCCATGGGACATCTTCCAAGGAATACTGGGATCGCATAGTTTCTTGGTATTCTGGTGCTGGCGGTGGCAACAAGCACACTGTCTCCTTACTGCAGCAGTTCTTCACGATCTCCTTCAAGGACTCAGAACCTATGCAGCCACAGATTGACTGTGTTGTCCGTGCAGCCCAGCAGCTCGAGACCATCAGCTTCCCCATTGACAACCGCCTTCTGGCTTTCCTACTTGCTATTCACCTTCCCGACTCCTATGCAATGCTTCACACCATCATCACCAACTTGGAAGCCACTAACATCACCAGCAAATGGGTTGCAGACCAAATTATTGGGGAGGAACGCCACCGCCTCAACAACTTTGAGGGCAACACTGTGGCTTTCTACACCAAGGCTGGCAAGGGCAAGGGCAAATCACCCCAAGCCGACACCGACTTGAAATGCTCTCATTGTAAAAAGAAGGGCCACAAGAAGTCAGAATGCTGCAAACTGAAGAAGGAGAAGGCGGAGCAAGAGGCAGCCAAGAATTCTAGCGCTACCTCTGGCTCTGCTTCTGGAAACTCTAACTCCACCTCCCCCTCCAGTGTTATGGTGAAGATCACTATGACCAGTGATCCCCCTGCCTATGGTCCTGCCAGTGACACAGATGTCATTCGACTCTTCCATGCTGTCGCCATCCCCTGCCGATCTTGCTCTGCTGAATGTCCCTCCACCACTCATGAATGCGTGCTACAGGCCAAGATCAATTCTGGTTCTCAAAGTCTCAAGGCTGGTTGGATCATCGACTCTGGCACCTCTTGCAATATGTGTGCACATTGCAACTGGTTTCATCATTATTCCCCACTCATCAACCCCATGGACGTCATCCTTGGCGATGACAGCACCATTCAAGCCACTGGTGTCAGCCGCATTTCCATCCACATGCATGCCAAGGGCAAGTCCTCGCCCGTGGTACTGCAAGATGTCCTCCACGTGCCAGAACTCCATGGCAACCTACTTTTGGTGTTGCACTTTGCTAAGTGCAGCTCTAAGATGTGGTTCGTCAGAGAGGGATGTTCCATCCTTGACCAGCACAAGCGAGTTGCCTGTGAAGGTGACTTGCGTGGAAGTCTCTACATCATGCGGATAACCACCATCTCCACCTCTGAGTCGGCTCACATCGCAGTCCTGGACTCTTCCCTGCTGAGGGTGAAGACCCTCCTGAGGCTGTGCTGATCGCTGACAACTCAGGATCAATGGTTACTATCGATACCTGGCACCAGTGTCTTGGTCATCTCAACACCAATGATGTCATTCACATGGTGCGAAAGGGGATGATATGTGGAATGGACATCACTGGCGGCTACACCCCATCCTCCCAGATCTGTGAACCCTGCATTAAGGGCAAGCAAATGCGTGCCAAGATCTGAAAGGAAATGGACACACAAGCTGACCTTGTCTTAGGCCATGTCTTTTCAGACATTTGCACCCTCTTCTCCACTTGCTCACACCAAGAATTTACTTACTTCATCACTTGGGTTGATGACAAGTCCCAAAAAGTTTTTGTGGATGCCATGAAGGAGAAGTCCAAGGTAGCCTGACACCTCCACGCTTTTGTTGCACATGTTGAGCTTGAGACTGGCCATAGACTCAAGGTTCTATGCTCTGATGGAGGGGGCAAATACATCGCCAGGGAAGTACAGTCCTTTCTCAAGGACAAGGGGGTCAAGCATGAGATGACCATGGCTGACACACCGCAGCACAATGGGGTAGCAGAGCACATGAACTGCACACTTGTTGAGTGGGTCCGCATGATGCTCATCAACACCAAGCTCCCTGACGGCTATTGGTGGGACGCCCTCCAATATGCAGCGCTACTTCACAACATGTCCCTGACATGTTCCCTCAGCAACTGCACACCCAAGGAATCCTGGAGCAGGAACAAGCCCGATGTTTCCTGCCTCTGAGTTTTTGGCTGCAAGGCCTTTGTCCATATCCCTGACAAGATGCATGGCAAACTCTCAGCTAAGTCCCTTGTCTGCACGTTTATTGGCTATGCTCAGCAGTGCAAGGCTTATTGCCTTGTGCATCACCCCTCAGGGCACTTCCTCAAGTCCTGTGACATTATCTTTGACAAGGGGGGGACCAATATGTCATATGAATGTGTTATTCTTGATACTAATGACACGTTCCTGCTGCTTATCGCCCTTGCTCCCACACCATCCACTGCTTCTACTCCCATGCCTGATCCTCCCACTCCCACTTCCGCTCCACTCACTCCTGTTCCATCCACGTCCACTCCCGCTACCACTAACACACAGCCCACGCTGGTTGCCTCGTGTCCCAAGTGTACCATTTGCCCGCCCATTCAGGATGATGACCCGCACTACTCAGTTATGTCCTATAGCTGACCTTGCCCCGTGGAACAAGCCAACGTCATCCTTACAGACAAGACCAATGACCCACAATCATACAACAAGGCCATGGCATGCAGTGATGCCACCAAGTGGGATGTGGCCTGCAAAGACGAGATCCGCAACTTCCAGCAAATGGGGGTTTACGATATAGTCTTGCGGCTGAAAGGATGCAAGGTAGTTGGAAGTAAGTGGGTTCTTCATATCAAGTGTGGACCAGACAGCCAGGTTCAGAAGTACAAAGCACGCATCATTGCCCAAGGTTCACTCAAGTTGAAGGCCTCAACTATGACCAAACTTTCACCCCTGTCATCAAACTCTCAACTTTCTGCACCATCCTTGCCATCGCCATCCAGCAAAACCTCACCATCTATCAAATGGATGTCAAGGTGGCTTACCTCAATGGCAAGCTCAAGGAGGAAATCTACATGGAGGCCCCTCCTGGCCTTGAGATTCCTGAAGGTATGGTCCTGCAGCTCAATCAGGCAGTCTATGGCACCAAACAAGGTGGTCGTGTTTGGTATAAGGATGTGTGCAGAACTATGGCAGAGATGGGTTACACAAGGATCAAGGCGGTGTTATGCTCCTGGGCACTTGGCCTATATTTTCTTTCTTTTCTTGACCAATATGTACTTATACGATCACATGACCTCGATTCACATGACTGATTACCTGTACACCAGAGTTGTCTTGTTGGAACTTCATTGTTCCCTCCTTTTGTACATTTCCTATTGTTCTCTCCTTATGGTAGTCTGTGACTGCCATTGTTCGTGACTCCATTGTTCTGTGACACTTATTGTCTGTGACTCTATTGTTCTCTCCATTTGTACGCTTAGTCAGGTAGCTGCCCTTTTGTATATAAGCTGGGCTTATATCCTAGAGTTGGGCCTTAAGCCTGACTTAGTTTGCAATCTATTGCATTCTCAGTCCTTGTTGCTTGAACAAACATTTTCCTTTTATCTTTCTTTGAAGTTATCTTCAAATCCTTGAAGATACTTCCCATTCCTCTTTATCTCCACCCAGACATTGGTCTTAGCAACCTTCTTGACTTTATCACATTCCAGAACCACTTTGGTTATTGAGGGAATCACGACCCTTGTAACTTTGTCACTGCCACATATTTCACCTTGCACATGTTGTGCCTTAAGGTTCAATAGACCTTAACAGGTGGACCATGCTGTATTCATATGGCAATGCAGTGATGTCCTTTCCATTATTGCACTTTACGTCAATGACTTCAAACTTGTCGGTCCTCCTGATTCAGATGACGTCTGCAAGGACAAGGAGACCCTGAAGAAGAAGTACCACATGACTGATCTGGGAGAGATCTCCTGGATCCTTGGCATCCATGTCACGCAGGATCGCAAAGAGGGCTGGATTGCGTTATCCCAACAGAAATATTTAGAGGAGGTATTGGAGCACTTCAATAAGGCTAACATTTGCCCCATCAGCACCCCCTCTCTCCCCAACCATCATCTCGTCTGTCTCCCTTTGCCTGAGGTGGATGCTAAACACTTTCAGTGTGCCCTCAGGGCCCTCATGTATCTAATGCTGGGTACATGCCCAGATATTGCTTACACTGTCGCAGCCCTTGGTCACCATCCAGCCAACCCTGGCATCGAATACCAGCATGCCCTCAACCGTCTTTTCTGTTACCTTTGTGGGTCTTTGGACTACAAACTTGTGTACCACCACAGGGTTCCTGGAGGCAACACCATACTAGGGTACATGGACACCAACTGGGGCAGCGATGTCAATGACCATAAGTCCACCTTGGGCTACGCATTTACTCTCTGGCAGTGCTATCTCCCAGAGTTCCAAGAAGCAGAGTGCTGTTGCTCTCTCCAGTACCAAAGCTGAATATATTGCCGGTGCTCATGCAGCCAAGGAAGCTATCTGGCTTGGACAACTCTTCACAGGGTTACAACAGCCTTCATCATTCCCTATTCCCCTCCTCATTGACAACCAGTCAGCCATTGCCATCGCGAAAAACCCAGAGTTCCATGACTGGACGAAACACATCAACATCCACTATCACTTCCTCCAACACAAGGTTGAGTTGGGTGATATCACCCTTGATTATGTGCCCACTAATGACCAGTCCGCTGATGTCCTTA
>Ga0307509_10007205_pt1 | contig 14639 bp, 15 predicted proteins | sample 10_EM_MG_FD_202245 | JGI IMG/M metagenome (GOLD analysis project Ga0307509, IMG submission 202245) | Populus trichocarpa ectomycorrhiza microbial communities from riparian zone in the Pacific Northwest, United States - 10_EM | ecosystem: Host-associated > Plants > Roots > Unclassified | place... | reverse complement strand
TCTCGCTCTCAACAGTAGATAGTCTGGGTAGTTCGCTCTCTACTGAGAAGTTAATTAAGCAATTCATCATTCTTCTCGTCACTCAATCAGTTCCAAAACCATCGTTCCGTTCTCACTGTTTCAACAGTCCCCTGTCGTCCCCCGTAGTCCCCCACCGTCCCCGGCCGTCCTCAATAGTTCCCCGCTGTCCCCACCAGCCACCCGCCGTCCCCACCAGTCCCCTACCGTCCTGCAGTCCCCGGCCGTCCACCCCCTGCCCTGAACTAAAATGTCTCACCCTGTAGGGCCCGCCGTCCTGCCCAAAGACGGCCGCCCTGCACTTAGGCCGCCCCGGACGGACTACAGATAGCCGTCCCGTCCCGTCCCGTCCGGGGCTCTTGGCAGTCCCTCCACGGGGCCCCGCCGGGCCCCAGGCCCTTTGGGAACACTGATTGCCTCTATTTAATTCCTCTCTGAGTGAATTGGTTGAGCTCAGTTTCCCACCCAGTGTTGATGGGATGTCCTCCTGAGGAGCAGTCCCGAGTTCCATAGTCCCACTGGGAGCGTGCTCCATTTAAGAAATGTCCATTCCTCTTTTCTGGAAATGCATTGGAATGTAGTGTGTCCAGGGGATAACTGTGGAAAATCGATTTATCCTCTAGATCTACAACTAGGTTGCTTGGAAGCTCTGTGGTAGTATTCGGAAAGTAAATTGTTGATCATCTCAGAGTCCCCATCGCTGTTTAATAGGAAGTAATTTTTATGTATTGTCAATTATGCTTAGGCGTACTGTGCTTAAAAAAATAGAAAAAATTATCCTAGTCTCAATAGAGTATTGTGTGTGGACTTAGCAGCAGAACTTGCTGTCTAATTTTTACTAAAATGCACGATACTCTAGGTCAATGTTTGCACCTGTGCTAGCACGGCATAGGTAAAAAAGATAAGTAGTTTCTTATTTAATGAGCTCCAAGTTGGTGTAGTAAAGGGCGTAATTTATTATCAGTGGCTGTCATACATGCTCTAATGAAGCAGAATTACCAGTAATGGCTATCCCATATTGATAGTCAGTTGAAATACGGGCCTCCTTTAGTGTATAGACTAGTGGGAGGGGCTTCTGTTGTTAAAGCGGCGATATTAGACTTAGATACATGAATTAAGCAAGAACGAAACCTCTCAGTTGCGATTGGCAGCCCTCACCATCCACCCACCAGCACCCCCACTACTCCTATACCAGGCCTGCCATCTGGATATCTAAATGCCCCACTCTATTCACTAGCCGTACCATCCTTTCGTTCGCATGTGGAATCTCACGGAATTTTAGCTCGAAAGCTAGAGGAATGCGTGGATTGGGGTAACTGAGGTCTCCTGATGGCGGCTCAGCTTATAAACGTTTCCAACCTCCAGGGGCTGCGGAGGATCTAGAAGCCGGCGCAATCCCCCCGTTAAGCAAAGGCCGGCCTCGACAACCCTTCCGGTATTATAAACTAGGGGATGTATTCTATGAACTTCACCAAACACCTCCAAATTCTTGATAGTTATCAGTCAATATCATCCACCTAATACCAGTCTCTGACTCCCCGGTTCTCTTCTCACCCCAGCGTCCCTAAACCAACCCGAGCTCCACCACCTCTATGGAGCTGCCTCTGGACACCTGGGCCGAAGCCCTAGTTCGAGTCCCAAAGTCCGTGACCAAGGTATGGGAACTTGGTGATTCACAGTATGTGGTAGGTTTTATACCCAGAGTATGATTACTGCTAGACTCTTACAGGCAGCACCATAACGCCATCTGGGCGCTATCTGAGAGAAAAGCTACCGTGAAGAGCACAAAGAATGCACTATTAACAAGAAATAGCTTAGATCATTAAGATGACCCTCTGTTCAAGGAACAATCTCAAGTGCTGGCATCGGTCTTATCCATACCTAGGACGGATGGACCGAACGCTTTGGTTTATTATGAGGATAGTAAAATTTCCCTCAAATATAATTCAAATGAATGATTCTAGGTTTCAGAAAATTTACTTGCACCATGCGGAAGAAGTTAGCCTCAGGAAGACTGACTAAAATACGTAGATATAATGGTTGGCACTGCTTCATAGACAACGCTTACCTTCTTACCATCACATCAATGACCTCTGTGCTCCCTGAGCACCTTGGGCAGACCAGATGAAGCCTGAGGGAAAGTACAAAAGATGAAGCAAACGAAAGTGCGATCACAATAGACTCTAAGCGGAGCGGCGAAGGATGGAGGGGCAGTGGGCTAGATGGCCAACTCTCTAGCTAAAGACAAGCCAGGACATAGTTATATCTCACCGTCTAACTAACAACAAAACACTCCCGAAACTCAACGCACTCTAAAGAAACACACCCAGCTAACAAGACTTGATCTTTAACGATCACAAACAATCTAGACTTATCCTGATATCCCATGATCCTCCGTGATCCTAAGGCCTATGCCCTGCAGGTGTGCCAACTCCCGTATGCCTAGTGGCATAGGGTATGAGAGAAACAATGAAACCAAATACCCGATCCCTCATACCCTATGACTAGAAACATCGACAAAACCATGAAAGAAATATCCTATGCCTAGTGACACAATAATTATTATGATGTGAGAACAATAACCCACGGGAGAATGCCTGACCGCCGGAAATCAAAAAGCCACATGCCCTAAATCGTATCCCTCCTGGGCCCTGGCTGCATATCCGTACAACCGTCTAACCGCATGCCCTATAGGCAATCCAACAAGACCCCTATGGATCTCAGCGGACTCCACCTAATTCCTACGCTTGTTGTTAATTGCCGCGGGTTTCCTGAATCGCGCGATGAGAGCGCAATTCCTATTGTGCCCCCCCTCTCCCAACACCCCTGTACAGTAATCGAGTACTAGTATCTCCCAGGTTGTGTGGTTTCATATCCTACAGTGCGGCAGTAGCGAGCGCACAAAGCGACATTTCTTTTTTTTTTAAGATTACGGAGAATTTCTCAATAAAGGCATCCAGGAAAGAAAAAAGGCCTCGATTAAAATCTACCGACTTAGGGAATGGTACACCACCCTTCCCGTTAAATTTCGAAACATAGACTTCAGTGGGGTAAGTATTTGTTCCCGAGTTGACATTCCATGAAATACTTAACTGGCGCAGTGGTTGACATGTCAAGAACCAATCAACTCCTATCGCAATTAGGAGGATCCTAGGAGTTCGATTTATGCCTGCAATGAGTTATTATTGAGCTATTCATCATGTAGGGCGGGAGAATGAAGAAACCCTGCCCCGTAGGGACTGGGAAATTGGAGAACCTGGACTTCATTAATTGGGCTGTGGTGCTTATCAGCCCTGCTGCTTGGTGGTAAAATCCGACTCTGGACTTGAAGGTGGGCGATTGGCGGGGTATCAGAAAAGGATTATGATATGATAAAGTATTTCTTTTGTTTCCCTTGCCCCAGAAAAGGATCTTCGTGTTCTGAAAACTATATATAGTTTAGCCATTTCCTCTCCCACAAACTGCTCTCTCCCTAATTATTGCCTTGCATAAGCACCCTCCTTTTTTAGAAAAGCGTGTCGATAGTGTCTGGTGAAAAGATAAGATTAGCAGACTCCGGACAGGTACAGCCAGGATAAATCCACGATGCTAAAATAAGATCCGTCTAGCACTGTACTAACCTAGCCCCTTAGCATCTAATTGCGTTATCAGATGAGCAAATCGCACTTACCAAACTTGTAGTATAGTTCCCCTTGAGCCTATGTACAACACCTAGGCGGATGCAACGGGGGGCCCCTTAACATAAAATTTCCTGCAAGAAAAACCATGTCTATGTTCAAATTAGGATGACACTTGACTTATTTTTATTTCTTTATTTTTATTTTGTTAGGATTGAAAGCTGCATAAGAGAAATTTATGCCAACGCGTCCCCCGTTGCATCCGCCGAGATGCCGTGCATAGAATGCTGGAGCCATACATAACGTAAGTAATACACCCTTCTCTCTAAGATAATACTCCCCAGACCAACTTCGGCCATCCCGGGTTTCGTTCCGCAGATCCCAGGCCCTCCACTCCGCCCCCTTTCAATTGGCCTCCTGAGCAGGGAATGCGCAGTTCAGAGGGCTGAAGAGTTGTGTGCTTGATGGGTTTGATGGGGTTGGGAGCGAGTTTGTTGGCCCGAGTGAGCGATCGTGATTCTGCAGAGCTTCAACTATTGGCCTGGAGGTTGCCTGGGAAATATCTCTCTTTGGTCGCACATAGCCCCGGCTAGAATGACCAGGGATCTTTAGAATAAGGTCCATCCTAGTGGTGCTGCGGGCCCACAGACCAGAGCACAGGCTGACAGCTCGCTTGGGATCAGCTGCCCGGAAGTGAGCTAGGGGCTGGAGCAGTGAGTACTGAGACGATAGCAATATAGCGCAAGAGCATATCGAGGCGGTGTTTTGTGCTAGTTTACGGAAATGGAAATTAATTAGGGGTGTTGGAACGAGTCTATGCCAACTGTTAATCCTGGAGTTGATGATTGGTGCAACTTGTCATGGAATATCACCCTCCCCACTTTTGATCAGGTTCCCTTAACTCACATTGGGCGACTGTACTGGGCAGTTTTTTTAAGCATTCGTAACGGAGAGAAGTAACTTGTCTAGATGTGGTATGGCCTATGCCTCTACCAATGTTTAATTTCTAGAAATAGCAGTAGCCTACTCCTGCAGTCCTGTAACTCACATTTTAACTGCCCTGCAACATACTCCGGAAGGCATAGGTTTATCAACATTGGAAGATAACCCTTAGGCTATATGCTCGGGCGTCAGTGAAAGTCTGTGAACCACCGGGCTTATTCTCAACATGAACTAAAGTGACAGATTTTCAATGGAAACCCGTATATGGATAGTTCAACCAATACTAAAACAGAAAGCGTTCGAGGGGTTCTTCGACACACACCCCTTAGCACGTGTACTATTCCCAATACCCTCCTCTTGTGCTCACGGACTACCCCTGATATACGAGTGCCGGGGGTGTTATATTTATAGGTTGGGAATCATTGCCCTATGTCCTGCTCGAGAATTTTATGGGGAGGGGTGGGGCAAGGTGCAGAACACTCTCCTATGATAGCTGTTGCTGTGAGCCCATTCAGGTGGGGCTTAATGTGCAGAAATGACACAAAAACTAGGTATTTTGCCTTGTTTCTACAAAGGAGAATTGTCCCCGGACCAAGCGTCCCCCCCCCCGCATCGAGTACGGAAAATAGGAAGCTAAAAGTGGAGAAATTTTGGCAGAGAGAGAACTACTGCTTCCTGTTAAAAGTATGGCTCTAATGGGACGGAAGTACGTTCAGGCCAAACACCAAGGCTCATATAAATGTGCAGCTACTTGGCAGAAGTGTTCGTATTCCTGAACATGTTTAATTAAGTTGCGGAATCAGCTAAGGTGGAGTAATAGGATTCGTTCTACTATGGCTTCCCGGGAGTTAACGGCTAGCGATAAGGAGTGCGGATAAGCAAGACGAAACAAACATATATCAGATAATATGGGAGCGGGGGAGACGGAAACCAATACCTGATGCTTGGTTTACCCTCTTCACTTCTAGAACTGTAGCCGCGGCATTAAGCGTCGACTTCCGCAATTCGTCAAAAGGCTCCTTCGGAATTATCTCCCCAAACAAGGGAAGCACTCGCGCTAGCCTCCTCCTAACACCCTCTCTTCCTACTAGAGTATCTCCAACCTCAGCGCGTTACTTGTGCAATGGCTTCCTAGGCCCAACCCACCTACACTTGACTAGATCCAAATCAGAAGAATGATGAGGATGTCCTACCACACCAACCCATCTGCTTCCAGCCAATACATAATGTTATATGCCTCGTGTACTAGTGCACTTCCATTCGAAAAAGGAAATCCTGAATGCCACTGGCTATCAGGTGATGAATAATGCAATGGTCATTCCTTCCTGTATTTCTGTCATCTCACTGGGGTTTTTTTAAGGTACACATCTAACCCCTCCGGGCTGATCTGTCATGGCGAAAAAGGATGGAGAGGCTCTAATCACGATGTTATATTGCAGGTGAAAACAAAAACAGCACAGGGCGTTGACTTCAACTCCAGAAGCTGTTCCTTTGTGGGGGTGGATGACTAAGGTGAAACATGTTTCACAAACACTTGTGTCGAGGGGCTGTAAGATTCGGAAGCGAGGGGAAGGTGCATCCTTGTTTCATCGATGCCTTACGATATATGTGCCCAAACGGTGTATGTGTCCTAAGATGGCAAGTAGAATGGTGGCGGATGAGGCTGATGGAGGCTGAAAGTCTTGTTTATTCACGATCGAATTCGCCTAACTCTTTAAATAATATCCACGTTTCTTATGATGCTTGAGTATCGATCAGCCTTGCCAGTATGAAAAAACTAAATTTAAGCTTAAGTTGAGTGATCTGATGCCGTCTGGTGATCCCCCCGTGGATCACGCCCGAGCACAGTACTCGAGTACAGCCTCTTAGGCCAGCTCGTTACCGGTTAAGCGCAGTCTTCTTTAGCAGAGTGAACCCGGTTGTAGATCGAATGCACATACAATTAATCCCTGCCCTATAAGGTTGTTCCGCCATGGGCGTTCTCGCCATTACTGTGTTCTCGCTTTGCCGTGGAATACCTGTGTTGTAAGTTGATTAAATTTGAACGAGAGCAATTTTTGCCGTAGTTACACAAAGCTTAGAGAAGGAGGGCCAAGTTAAAAACGACGTCTCTCGGCCACTAACCAAAAAAGAGGTTTCTCCGGGGCGCCGCTCAAAAGAAAATAAAGTTGCTGCCGATGAGCCTAGCCGTATCTGTAGAAAACGCTTCGGAACATTCTGTGGAGGAACCTGTTCCGGGATTTCGGCAGTGTCTGGCGACCGTGCGGTAGCTCATAAAATGGCAACTGCTGCCTAGAGTTGGTAGCTGAAGGTTTTCCCGTGCTACCAATAATTGCGACTGACACCAATATCCACCTGTCAACGGCACCACAACACAGCTCTAACATCTCCGACATCCGAATCCCAGACCAAGCATGCGTTATCCCAGCCTTCTAGTCAAGAACCAAAAGGAAAAAGCCGCCATATCTCTCAAAAATGCATATTTCGTTCCTGCATGCCCCCTTTATGCAAACTAGTAATTTCAACACCACCAATGTGGGCAAAGCTAGAGTAAGCTGGTGCCTTGAGCATATCGGTCAATGAGTAGAGCCCAATACCTCGGCCATCCGAGGCAAATTCCATCAGGACACCCCCCTCTGTCTTCGGCCATTGCCGCACCTCGACCACAGGACGGCCTCCAGGACGGCCTCCAGGGTGCTTTCTCCGACAGTCAGCCGTTCGTCTCCGTTCAAAACCGGACTTCCCACCTGTTGTGAAACGTGGGTTGAACACCCTCAGAGATCCTGGGGAAGCCCACCACATCAGAAGAGAGGTACTGCAATCCTATGATGTAGTCGGGGACCTCAGCTCCCCCGCTATTCGTCAGCTTGTATGGCAGTCATCTCGGAGGTCGTCAGAAATTAACAGCCATGTGATGATTCTCGTCGAAGAAGTGGGTGAGTACAAACCCCCCCCTCCTTCTCTCACCAACCCCCACTTTTCCTTCCTTCTAGCCCCGAAACCTACCGTAAACGCTTATGCTAGCACCATTTTCTAACATATCTTTGAGCCGTAGCATTCTTGTAAGACACGAAGACGGCCGCTCCGGCGGTAAGACCAAGAATGATAGGAACAAAACGTGACCCTAGCTCACCCAGCCTACCAACTATAGCAGGGGAACATTCTAATAGGCACAGGAAAGAAAGGTTTTGTATTCTAGCACTATCCAATAAGACCCAACATGCCTTTTGCTTTGCTAGGAAAAAACAAGCGAGAAAAACCGCTGATCAATTATTTTAAACACATAATCGTGATCACGCCAGGTTCTGGAGATCAACCGGTTAGCACAACTCTACGATTCCTATAGATAGCCCTGATTCCGATTTCCCTCACCGCCCCCCTTTTCCCAGATAAACCAGGGGCAGAGGGGAATGGAGGAGTGAAGGGGGAATCTTCACGATCTAGGGGAGAGATGATCCGGTTAGCGTACCACAATACATCCTCGCCGACACTCAGCTCTGGGGGTTGGGGTTGTTATGAAGCTAGTTGCACACCCTACTTCTCTTCCGGCTCCTTAGGTTTGTGGTGTTTACCTCTACAGCAGATGTACCGGTATTGCACCATGGTGGGGGGCATTTTCTTTTGCTTTGTTATTATTGTCAGCCAATGGGAAGTGATATACAAGGGGAGAGAAAGTAGAGTGCCACGATACGGCCAAGAAAAATGAGGAAGAGGAAGAAGCCGAAATAGAAGCAGAAGGGATGGTTACCTCTGGGTGGAAAAAAACGTCGCCCAGAGCAAATCAGAGGCCCTCCTCAATCACAGGTTGACTTGCCTTAACGTGCTCTAGCAGAGTGTCTAATTTCCTCATCATGGGTAAATTACGGTGCTTGATGCTTAATAGTATTACAGGGCGACATTGCTTGTTGACTCATCCTCTACTGCTAGTGCAAAGACTCATACCTTTTCGATTTCTTCTGTTATGCCTCTTTCTTGTGGTCCACCTTATTCGACCTAGTGTTGGTCGTTCGCCCTAAAAACCATCACTACCATCGATACCCCCAACTCGCTCGATCTGGATTTTAAGTATAATTATAATCATCTATAGCTTAACTCATAATAAACAGTCGTTGGCCTGTTAACAATTTCCAACCTATCTTGTCTTGTTTTGTCCTGCCCTACTGTCTCATTTAATTATCGTTCAGCCCATAGCCACAAATATGTGTACGAGTATGTGTGTTATGTACGTGTTTACCCTAATAATGGTTTTATAAATAGATCGGCGCGCGTGCAATACCAGTACAATACTGTACAGTACCGCGTACGTTACGGTACGTATTGTAACCAACACTGCTTAGAGGATTTTAGTCGTTGCAACAGTGAACAAGCCACAGTAAAAGGATTTTCTTTGTGGCTGGGGTGAGGATCGTGTTCTGCACAAATCTGTGGTTACACTCGGTTTTTCTAGTTAACTAGATCCGGTACGTGTAGTATAACTTATACAGTAACGCTAGACTTTTTCAAGCAGAAGGTTGGAACGAGAGTGAAATGCTAAGGATTCTAAGATACAAATTGTCTGACAAAGTTGATAAAAGAAAAAGTAGGAAAAGGGATAGTAACAAACTAGTTAAGATTGCTTTCGCTATCAATCAAATCAACCTAAAGAAAAGGACTAAGTATGCCACTGTCCTCCAGGCTCCTTTCATCCCACATGCCATCATTCTCTATCATGCAAACGAACGCTTAAAAAGCTGGAAAAAGGGAGCAGAGGGGGAGGGGGGGGGGACGAAAGACTTAGTATTATAATAAAACAATCATAGAAGAAATAAAAACAATGCTCCCGCAAAAATCTGGAAATATGCTCGCATATCCTCGCTAAACCAAATACCAACTCCAGCGCTAACCCTAAATCTCTTCATATGATCCAAATGCATATTCTACGCTCAAGCCCCATGATTCCATCCTCATGAGCCAGAAATTTCCTAATAATACGATCCAATATTCGCCCCAGCACTAACCAATCTCTTTGCTAGCCCTTGATACCCTCCCCCAGCTGCAAGGTGTAGTGGAGTGACTCCGCTCCGCACAATCTCGTCACACTCGGCGTTGAGGTCTGCTCCTGCAAATATGAGTCTTTTAACCACGGCTTCGTGTCCATTCATGGCAGCCCAGTGCAACGGCGTCCAGCAAACGTCTGGTGAGTTGAGCGATTCGTTGAACCGTCCTGTGCTCAGTAACTTTTCCACGACCGCTTCGTGACCGTTCTTCGCGGCCCAGTGCAGAGAGGTGCGCTCCAAGCTATCACGCACACAAGGACGCGCGTGGAAGTCGAGCAGTAACTGGATTATGATCTCGTTTCCAGCTTTGGCAGCCAAGTGCAGAGCAGTTCTCTTGAGTCCCCAGGAATCAACGAGGTTGGTGCTAGCTCCTGCCACGAGAAGTTCGTATACGGCTGCTGCGTGAGAGCCGTTTGCTGCTAGTTGAAGTGGTGTTAGCCCTGATCCTCCACCATCGTGCCAGTCCAGGTTTGCCCCTGCCGTGATGAGTATGCGGACGATGCGCTCGTGGCCGTTTGCTGCCGCCCAGTGGAGAGGGGTCCGGTGGAAGTCATCTGTCTGGGCCACGTCTGCTCTCCATTCTAGAAGCTTGCGGACCACTGAAGAGTGGCCATTTCGCGAGGCACATTGTAGAGGGGTCCAGGAGTAGTCGTCTAGTGTGTCAACACTTGCGCCGGCCTCTAGAAGGATTTGCACCACACAGTGATGGCCACTTGCTGCTGCTATATGCAGTGGTGTTTGCCCGAAGAAGTTCTTTTGGTTATAGGAGTGGCCAGTATCCAGCAGAAGTTGAACCTCAGAAGAGTTTCCGCTGCGTGCAGCTTCGTGTAAAGGGGTATTACTTCGAGCGTAACTACATCCGGGGTTTTCATCGCTAGGTTCCCAGATCCCCGCTGCCCAGTCTATGTTATCTAATGGAGACCCAACAGGAGAGAAACCGTCGTCAGGTCGTGGTGTGAAGCACTCGATATCTGATGGTGTTGCTGTGACGACAAGATGCGTTAAAATCAGCCCAATTTTGTGTAGGAAACAACAGAGCAAACCGTACGTGGTGGCGGTGATTCGAGAGAGATTGGCTCTTTGTGAGATTTTTGGAACCTCTCAATCTTCTGATCCGGGACGATTCGATTGCGAACTTTGAAAATCGACTCCTTTCCTTGTTTTTTTCGTTTTTCTCGAATTCTGATGATGGCTCTCATCTCCTCAGTCTTTACCTTCTTCTCTAAGCCCCAGACCTTAATCCTCGTTTTGTACTGCTTCTCTCTTTGAACCTGTTAGTAAAATTCATCCGGTGAAGGGTGGGTGAGACGAACGTTGCATGAAAGTCGTATCGAGAACTCATAATCCCCTTGACGTCCGAAAGGTTCAGATCCTCGTCAAAATAATGCAACTTAATCCTCTCCCTTTGAGCCCCCCACTCAGCTCGCGTGTAGACCCTCGGCTTTCTCGACTTGCCTCCATTATCCAAGTAAGAGTATGTTTGCTGCATAGACATCTTCTTGTTGCATCGAAAGGGATTCTCTGATCCAGCGGACCTCCCCAGCGGATTCTGGAAGGGCATGTCTTATGTACACTCTCTTTAATACAGAGTGAGGCTGTAGAGATTTGATGGTACAGATTTTTCCGTGGGCCCGGTTGTCTTAGGGGAGTATATGTGTGAGTGGGCTTTTTGTTATGTATGGGCTTTTTGGAGCGCCTTGCGGCGTAGTCGTGCAACGTGACTCACGGTTACACACACCCCAAGAGTTTGGAGGTACGGAAGTGCTACGCTACACAGAGGCTATGTATGTAACCTTAGTGGATCAATATATAAATCTTGCTGGCGCAAAGACCTCCAGCGGAGGAAACCCGCCAAGAGGGATCTGGTATCGGAGCTACGATAGCATACTGCTAGCCAGCAGATAGCCAGTGTCGGCCGTGTATTGGTGAGCCCTAGCGAGAGAGTAAGCGGTGGCTGTCACTACCTATCACTCGGGGCCTATGGTTCGCAGGTGAACTTGTCTTGGATCATCACTTTAATTTCGATTTGACCAATGAGAAGGGGTGAGGCTGTTCTATTGGCGCTTGGCGGCGAAATTTTATTCCCCCACACACAAAAGCCCTTTCGGCGTCTCGCCGAGAGGGCACTTTGAACAATTACATTCTTTGCGAGTTACTTACTGATATGTACTGTGCTGTTCTTCAACGGCTACTTCCTGTATCCTTAATAGTTGACGTCACCAGACTACCGGTAATCCGGAGACAGGCACGTGACTAAGGCAAAGTAGCTGAGCCGCTTCTCCTGAGTCAAGGCTTGGCGGAAGGTTGATATCTCGACAGAACTTTACATCCACCAAGTGAATGTATGACTGGGGCCTCACTTCTGGCAAACGTCACTCCGGCATCTTACGGCACTAGGCGAAGCTTGGCCCCTTCACCTTGCTACCCTTCGGAACCTGCCTAAGAACTCACGATGAACGACCCGGGTCTCGACGAGCCGATACGAGAACAGACACGTGAGGCTGAACGGTCACTTGAGAATGGAGAGAAAACCGATGGGAATAGCACTAGAAGGCGCCGGAGCGGCGGTGGTGGCAGGATCGGGAGCCCTGGTGAGTGGTTCGGGGGAAAGCTGGCGAAAGAGGAGGATAAGGTAGACAAGGCGCTTACCCAGCCGAAGTTTGTTATTCAATATTCATTTTTAAGATGAGGTGATCCTAATCCTAGATTTAGTATGTGGTGGATCACCTCCACCGCGCTTCCGCTTATGGCAGCGGCATTTGGGCCGCTGGCAAGTCTGACGTCTGTATGCGCGCTTGTCCAGCCATGGCTGTTACGGATTCCGCCTGGAGGGAAAGATACAGAGGCGAGGGCAGTCGACGATCCGGCTTGGTAAGTGATTTTTTGGTGATAGGCAATATACCTTTCGCAGGGCTGTTTACTGATCCGTATATCGGTAGCGTAGGCTTACCGCAGTTAACGCGGTGTCTCTGGTATTCGCCCTAGTCGCCAACGTTTGCCTACTATTAACGTTTGCCCGCCGAATACGCTATCAACTATCTCAACCGATAGTAATGCTTTCTTGGCATGACACTCTATATTATGCTTTTATCGTCTCCTAATAGATATGTTTCTAATAGAGATAGGTACACATCTTCATTTCTATTGATAGGCCTCGTCGCGGCTGCACCCAAGCACCTCCAACTCTACCCCCGCCATGAATATGTCTTCTCTCAATCTTATTATTATGGCATACTATCTTCAGCCCTATACTTTATCGTAGCTACTTTCCTACTAGTAAACTATTTCAATGGCGTAATACTAAAACGCTACCCGCCAATCTTCAGCACACCAACCCTCTCGCAGCGAGCCTTGATGCTCCAGACGATAAGTCTCACCTTCTACCTTGGCCTCGGGGGGCTAGTCTTCAGCAAGACCGAAGGATGGGAGTATGTCGATGGTGTCTACTGGGCCGACTACACCATCCTGACCGTTGGCCTGGGCAGCGACTTCAAGCTAGAGAACACCCTCTCAAGAGCCCTGCTAATGCCGTACGCTATTGGTGGCATAATAGCCCTAGGTCTAGTAGTCGGCAGCGTCCGCTCGCTGGTTCTAGAACGTGGCTCGATAAAGGTGCAACGCCGAGCGCTCGAGAAAGAGAGAACGAAATGGATGAGACGACTAAAAGAGCAAAAGCGGGAGCAAGAGGAGAGCTCATCTCAGCCTAAAAGTGGTGAAGAGAAACTCCGCGATGAATTCTACCTCATGCGCAAGATTGAGCGAACCGCTCACAGGAAGAGTAAATGGACCTCCCTCGCCGCTTCTTTGACGGCGTTTCTGTTTCTCTGGTTGGGCGGCGCCACGGTCTTCACGTTCTCGGAGCGGCGTCAGGAATGGACCTACTTCGAATCCTTATACTTCGCTTACGTAACGCTCTTGACAATCGGATACGGCGATCTCTACCCGCAGTCCAATGCGGGAAAGCCATTCTTCGTGGTCTGGACGATGATCGCCGTGCCCGCCCTTACGATCTTGATATCGAATATGGGTGACACGGTAGTGGGAATGATCCAGAAAGCCACATTATGGGTCGGCGCGATGACAGTCCTGCCATACTCGGACTCTAGCATCTCACTCACTCGGAAGTTCAAGCTGACGAAACGCACCAATGAAGAAATCCGGCTCGAGAAATCCGCCATAACCACCAACACCCCTACAGAGCGCGTACACAGCTTACAAGAAGAAGGAAAGAAAGACCAACTACTGAAACAACTAGCAGTAGAAATACGCACGCTGACAAAAGACATGACCAGTAAGCCGCCAAGGAACTACTCCTATGAAGAGTGGGTGCGGTTCTTGGGATTACTGGGAATTGCATGGAATGAGGGGGACACGTGGAGTTGGTTAGATGAGGGAGGCCCGTTGGCGAGTCCTTCGAGCGAGACCGAGTGGCTTCTGGACAAGATGTGTCGGAGGTTGGAGATGAATATCGAAAGGTTGGGTGGGAAGGAGGGAGTTAGGGATGCTCATGAACCACAAGGGGGATAACCGCCTGTCAGATGTAGGCAGGGGAAGGGGTGTATCACCTTCGGCGTTCTGTTTAATAATTACTTTTTTGGTTTTATATGTTTGGGCTTAGTACAGTGTATATTTGGAGGGATTCCGGGACTTTCCTTATAACTTGGGTTGTCTTTTTCCAACATGATACGTGTCCGTTACTGTAAAGTGCCGGGCCAAAAACCTCCCATCTGACGCCAGCCCCTACCGATACATCGGGCCCGGTGGGAAACGGACGTTTCCAAAGCGACAATCCCCAGCGACCATATACCTCATTAAAGGATAAAAATTATATATAATATGAAAAAAAGACAATTGGAATTTTAACATCGGCCAGAAAACTACCCCTCGTCTAACACCTCAGGAGCATGCATAAATAAAAAACGAAAGCGAATCAGAATTAAGCTCATCATTATTATGCTTCTACCCCTACTATATAGTGCATTAATCATGACTATATAGGACTCCATATAAAGAAGTGCAACGCCCC
>Ga0307509_10007204_pt1 | contig 14640 bp, 18 predicted proteins | sample 10_EM_MG_FD_202245 | JGI IMG/M metagenome (GOLD analysis project Ga0307509, IMG submission 202245) | Populus trichocarpa ectomycorrhiza microbial communities from riparian zone in the Pacific Northwest, United States - 10_EM | ecosystem: Host-associated > Plants > Roots > Unclassified | place... | reverse complement strand
CGCCAATCAGCCCTCCTCCGTTGGCTTCCAGCCCTAGTCACGATCTAGCCCCCACAGCTGTTGAGCAGGTGCAGGTGAGAGCATCAGCTGAGCATCTTTTAATGCTAGTATCAGGAGTTGGGCAGCCCGCCAAACCGTCGGTAACCCAAGTTGGTACGCCTGGTAGAACCCGTTCGCCCTCTGATCCGCGCTCAGGAGATCCGCTTGCAAATATGATTGTAGCGGACGCCGGACGAGAATCAGGGCCCGCCTCTCCAGCCAGCGAGAGTAGTAGTGGATACTTTACGGCGAGTAAGTTGCCGTTACCACTACCAAGCCCTTCATCTATGTTGGCAGCAGAAACAGATGTTTGGAGTCCTCTCCGCTCTGTTACTGCCCTGGCTTAGCCAAGGTCAGCAAAGGTAGTCCGCCTGAGCCGTGGCTAATCATGTTGAGCTCTCCAGGTGTCGGGGGTCCGTTTCCAGTGGTCTACAGGTACTAGAAGGCCTGGGGTCTTCCTGCGTGCTTTCCGTTCTTGCTTGTTGCTTTTTTGGCAGATTGTTCCTGTTCGTTCCAGCCTATGTCTGTTTTGGATTAGCCGGCTGCGGCTGGGTTCACCCGGACCCAATCCTACGGACACTAATTGTCGGGAGCGGACGCTAGTGCTTTTTCTTTGCTTTTTTGTTTTAGATGCTTGCTCTTGGAGCCCGGCATTCTTGTTCCGGCTGTTTTCCGGGGAGTGTTTTCTTTTCTGGCTTTAGAAGTCTGCCCTTAGAGTTTTGCGGATTATTCTTGTTCTCCTCCAGCTGTTTTTCATTTGGCGTGTATTTTACTTGTACTTTCTGACTCTAGGGGTTGGCTCTTGTTGTTTCGCAGATTATTTTTGGTTTTTTCTTGCTGTTTTTCGCTCAGAGTCCCGTTTGTTGAGCCTCAGAAGCATCTGATACTTTCTGGGATTAGCGTTTTGGGATCCGAGCTCTAGCCTTATCCGCATTTGTTGCCGTCTACTTGGCGGACCGACTCGAACTAGATTAGTCCGCACATGCTAATAAACCTTTAAATCTACTTCATGAACCTTAAACATCAAAAGCTCGTATCGTGATTCAGGAAAACAACACGGCCGAATTGAAGCTAGACGCCTCGGGGGCAAATTCCCATAGAAGGTGTCCAGCTTCAATTCGGCCGCACGACGTCTGTGCCACTGCCATCAAGTATCAAAGCGAGTGACAAGCTGTGAACATTCCTAGTTCTTAAAGAGGGCGTACGGACCATTTCTCTCTGCCATGTTCAAACCCCGTGTTGTTCTCTTAACTACCTACCAATACACTTTTCCTAAAAGCATCTATTTCCAGACACTATTCACTACAGCTCCCAACTATCACTATTCACCTACACACTATATCACAACAACGGCGGGCTATTGCTGACAGAACGCGTTCGTCGAGGCAGGGCAGGCAAGGGCAAAGGGAGGTCCACGGGGGATGTGTCCGGAAATGTTGATCCGGAGACGGGTTGACTATAGCAGCATCACGTCCGGCGTCTCTTACCGCCGGGTCTACAGTAAGTAGGACAAGAGGTGCCATGGAGGTGCCAACCCCATTACGACCCCAAATAGCAGAACCTGCTCTTGCGGATGACGGGCAGCAGTTGGCGGAAGACGGGCAGCAGTGGGCGGATGACAGTATGGACTCAGATGATGGAGAATATGAGGATAACGATGGTCAGAGCGAGGTGAGCGAAGAGGAGGAGGATAATGAGAATGGTGAGAATGATGAGGATGTATTGGAGCCGGGAGCGGATGATGAGGATCTGTCAGCAGATTGGGGGACACAGAGACCAGTCGAGAATGAGTTTCTTAGCTCGCAACCATCGATAATAACAATCACGCCCTGGCATAGTCAGACTTCTGGCGGGAGGGCTAGTTACCAGGAACGGAGAACACTTGCCCCAATACGAGTGACCCAAAATCGTACGCCTGGCTTCCTCTCGCGGTTACCCGCAGCCTTGAATCTGCTTGCAACACCAGTCTTAACTCAAATCCAGTCGGATCCAACAATGCGAGAATTTGATAAGGGAAGTGGACAGCGGACCAGTAGTAGGCGGAATGTGGCCGTAGGGCTAGAGCCTAGCATCCTGGTCAAAGCCCGTCACCTGATGTGGGACTGGACAATCTTCGTGAATCCGTTTCCGGACCCTATCACCCTGACGGAAGAAGTCCGCAGGTGCTGGAGGCATGCCCGGAGTGAATTGGGCTTTCCCGACTTTCGCGATGCTACCCTACCCTCCATTGAGCAGGTACGTTACCCTTAATTGATAACCTGCGTGTCATCCCAGACTAAACAGCGCGGCCGGCGGCCACTGGGTTTTAGATCCGGTCAAAGCACAGTTCGTGCAGATCTCAGTATCTGCATACTCCGAAGTGCGCTATAACAGAACTCTATAAGCTTGACATTGAGGATCCTGCAGGCTGTGCACGAAGGGTGGCATACCTACTGGAGGAGGATAGGTTCACTTGCCCATCTAGCAACTATGAGGTAGTCTTTCGACATTCCCAGCATCATTTCTAACCGCAGTAAGACTAAATCTAATTCGGCGGACAGCCAATTTCTCTTAGATTCCTAGCGCCACAGATTCCGGGTGTGATATTTGCACAGTATTATTCTACCCCCAAAAGGAAAGGCACGGTGGACGAGGGGTTCCGAGGTAAGATCGACGGCCCTTTTATCTGCCTGACTGCAGCCATATTGTGCCATTCCCTGCGATGCTGGCGGACTGGAGACTTTATCGATAATGTGCGTTGCGCGCAGGTCAATTGCGGAGGGAAGATGAACAGCGCCTACTTGTGGTTTTCAAAAGTATGCGGATCCCTTGCCGCCCAGGCATCCGGATACTTTCGAAAACCGCAAGTACTCAACGGGGGTAATGGGTCGGCTAACGAGAAACCAGGCCTGCTGGAACGTCAGATAGAGACGTGGAATGGTACAGAAAAGGTCTGGCAGGATCAGAGGCACATTGGAGGCTAGAATCGCGAGGGAGCGGGGAAAGCAGGTCGAGAGGACTGCCGGATATTCAAATGATGAGGAGGCATTGAGGCGGTAGTTTGGGCTGGGACCGGGGCCAGGTAGATTGGAATCGGCTGGCGGTGTCGCAGACGAGAGGAGGGGAATAGTTGATACAAGTATGGCGCTGTCGAGAGAACCTGCAGACGCGCCACGCCACCCCGAAGAACCCGCCAGACCTAGAGAATAGAGGGAACAGTTTTATCAATAGTCTGTAATCACGTATGCATATGAAAGCGAAATAAATGATAGATATCAAGAGTTCAGAAGAGAGTAAATTGTGATACCAGTAGTGTAGAGGCCGCGTGGCGGGTGGGCGGTTATAGGCAAGAAAGTCATAGTAATGAGTTGGGTGGATGAATACTAAGAGGTCTGGCAGGCAATGGCTCAAAGGGTAGGGAAAGATGTCAGGCGGTCGGTATAACATCCGGCGGATGGTAGAACATTCGGCGGACGAGAAGAGTGTGGAGGGTAGAGGGCGAAAAAAAGAGGAGTAGGAGAACGTCCGGCAGATGCTGGAGAATACGCAACTGGCGTCCGGCGGACGGGAAGGATGGGGAGGGTGGTAGGAAAAGGTCCGCGGGATAAGGGAGGAAAAGGGGGGGGTACGGGAGCGTTTGGGAGAGGTTCAGAGGGAGGGGAGTATCATGGGAAGGAACTGGGGGGGTCTGGGAGGAGAGAATTCGCGGTCGAAAGGCTTCTGGGGGAGGTGGCAGGCCAACGGGTGCTTCCGGCGCTGCAGGGGGGAGGGGTTTTGCGCTGGGGCTATGGTTGCTATGCAAACTGCGCCAGGGTGCACCCGGTGCGTCGGGATGGAAAAAGGTAGCGCCCAGACGAAACAGGCCCGGGCGGAAGCACCCAGAACTGGAGTTTACGTTATAAGCGCCTGGAACGTCCGGGGGACAGGACGAACAGGATGCAACAGGGCGCAGGGCTGTTTTTATGCTGATGTGGTGTGTCTGGAGGTAACAGGAAGATGTGGATGGGGCGCATGAGAGGACCTCTTATAGGCGTCAATAGCAAGAGCGTTGGGTTTGCTCTTGCTCTTCCTTGTTTGTCGCCCGTGGGGTCCGGCGTGTACTCTAGGTGCCTGGGGTAGGGTAGGGTGTAGAAGACACTTTCGTGGTAAAGTATGACGGGCGTGACTAACAATCATCGTCGATAGAAGAACGAATTGCAAAGGGAGCATATACCAAACGTAGAGAATCGATTGATGGCTTAGTCTCCCATCGCGTGTCGTCAAACACTTTTTTAAGCCTTCTGTGAGTTTGACACAACGAGACGTCGCGTACTGCGATCCATCTTGACGTCGCTTGGCGTCCACAAAGGGCTAAGGCTGGGAATAAGACGTCAACCCAACCTTGCTACGCATCGCACACCGAACACAACCCCAGGGCATCATCACTTTTGGCTGACGAAGATGAACACCTCCGACTTGATTGACGTGCTATGAGAAATTGAATCTATTCCAAGTCTAATTATGATACTCTATTAAAACTATCAATATCAAATGCTAATACACGCGACATCTCTGGGGACGCAGCCTCAATCTACCCGCCATAATATGAATTATACTCTCGGGGGCAAACATAGTCTCTTAACCTGAAGCTCGTCCTTACTATCGTCTTCGAAAACCATTTGGCACTTCTGAAGCTGGTCCTCTTTCAAAAGTTCTTTAGCAGAAGCAACAAGACACTGCATTTTGGACCTGTGCTCATCACAATTATCGACGTCAAACTGCGCCTTACGAATCCGTGCCTTATCGTCATGCGTGCAACTTCATAGCTGTTTCATGATGCGATGGGTGTTCAGAATTCCCTGCGGTTTAATTGAGAGAGGTATCCGACGTCCTGTGGAATCAACGCCTTGGTCAACAGGAGATGTCCTACTGACAACCCTACTATGGTGCCAATTAAAGTCGTCTGAAATATCTGATGATGAGCTGGACCATCCCGGAAGCAAAAGGGGAGAATCTTGTGGGTTTTGTGATCCACTGGCCTTAGTACTATTCATGGGAATAGCTTGTCCCTTCGGTTCAGGTGCCGGGTTGACATTACATCCGGCTAAGGCGTTTGCCCAATTAGAGACAGCATTTTGTGGGAGGTATCTTAGTCTCGGCTCCGGTGGTGTAGCTGGTCTAGCTGGCGTTGATGGGCGATGACAATAAACGAGCACGTCAAGCGGGTTCTCATTAGGTTGATTCGACATGAGCCAGGTACGTACGTCCTCATCACTCTGGATGCAAATATAATTTGAATAATGTAATGCGTGTGTATGGTCTTCACGAAGCTAGCGCTGGCCTTCGCCTGTGGCGCCGAATATGTAGCGAATGCTGTCCAAGGGTACACATCTTCAAATTGCCGATGACAAACCCCCAATGTCATATGAATTTAACTCTGCAAAATTCACACCATTGATATGAGGATAGCGCCAATAGAGGATGCGATAATTGGGTCGCGGTGCCTGGCTATCAAGCGGATGTCGTTGCCAAACAATGCACAGGGCCCCTGGGCAACCAAGTAGAGCCCTCCAGGCTGTATCTTATTTGTTAGTAAGTCACCACACAAATCATTGGGGTAATTTCGAAAAACACTCACTTATTTGCCTTACATCACGTAGATCTGGCGCGTTTTGCCTTACATTAGGCTGATCTAGTGCATGGCGAATTATCTGGGCCTCATAATTGGCCGGCGCAGGCGTACCAAGGATAGTTAAGAGGGTAGCTGGTAGGATTCGCACAGGGTTATTCACGAGGGGAGCACCCATTTTGTGCATTCTGACTCCCGACCAGCGCAATGTTAATATCGCAGGGGCAATCACTGGGAGAGGATTATTCTGCGTTGCGCTTCCTGACGGACCAGGACAGGCAGACACCATAGATGGAGGTTGGTGTGCCCCTTGGGGATTTGCCGGGAGAGGCTGGATATGGTTTGCTGACGGACCAGGATTTGCAGACACTGTCGAGGGAGGTTAGCTTGGCCATGGGGGATTAGGCGTGGGAGCCTGGATTTGGTTTCCTCACGGACCAGCATTTGCAGATGCTGTCGATGGAGGTTGGTTTGGCCCTTGGCAATTCGGCGGGGGAGCCTGGATTTGGTTTGCACCACCGGCTGTCTGAGGAGGATTGTTGAGTCGCTAGTTATTCACCATGAACTGAGGAAACATTTGTTGTGGGTTATTCGCCGATGCAGCACCTGATATTTTGAGTGTACTAGCAGACGAGCGCAACCGCAATTTGAGAGGGCGCATCCCCGTGGGAGGCATATTCTGTCCAGCGCTTCCTGACGGACCAGGATTTCCAGACGCTGGCAAAGGAAGTTGTATTGGCCCTTGGGGATTCGGCGGGGAGGAGGGATTTGGTATCGACCAGCAGCCTGGGCAGGTTAGAATTGAGCTGGCCCCCGTGCATTGGCTGTGGGAGCATTTGGGGCGCCAGCGCCTGCATTCTGTACAGCGGTTGCAAGACCCCACTGGCTCCCAGAGGGGACATTCGCAGGGAGTAATATGTTCGAAACCATTACCTGCGCCGGAGGGACTCCCGGCACTGGCGGAAATAGCTTATTTTTCAAGTTGATTGCATTAGTCAACTTCTTTCCACAGTCCTTAACCCGTTAGACCACTGCCTCGTCCCCCTCCTGCATACCAGGTATGTCGTTCGCTGCAGATGCAGTGGCGAGTTCATTGCAGGCGGGTCTCAATTGCCGGAAGCCGGCGACAATTTGCAGGAATGCTACGTCAGGCAAGTGGTAAAGATCCGTCCCAAAACCCCTGGCTAATATTTAATCCTTAACAGCGTCCTGCCATGCACCGTATATGGCTTCACCTTGGAGACCAACCGCGATGCCCATTGACCTCTTATGCTCAGTGATTATTCTTTTGTCCGAGCGTTGAAATGAGATTTCTCCAATGAGAGAATTAGCAGGAAGCTGATATGTCTGACCTGCTAGTGCCAGCTGCGGCCCGCCAGGTGGCATCAGTCCGTATTGAATGATATTGATATTCTGCGTCATATCGAATATGTTTTTGAGTATATTGATTTGATAAATATGAGAGGCTAGAGATGTGCGTCTTGTGGATCTTGTGGAAGTAGAGAATGGCAGATGATTCTTGGTATAAGGTCCTCCTGTGTTGATCAGTTCCGATTATATATAAAACACTATGATCCTTTAGGCCGGTTGAAAGATTCAAGTATTTTTAACAATTCATTAGGGAACCGGGATCTGACGCTCTACCACAGGGCACCACCATATTCTGATTCAACTTGAACAAATGAAACGGAATAAAGACTCTTGCATTCAAAGAGGAAATATTCTCGGTCTTCTATCAAGATCCTGAAACAACCAATCCAAGGCTGCACCATGTGACCTTTACGCTAAGCAATTCAACATACTTGATCCAGTTTAGATTATTCGGGCCGCTTGACCCTACGTGCGATCCACACACGTTGTTGACATCACCCCCGATAGCCTTAGACTTGAAACTACGCAAGGCCGCGATAATCTGAGAAATCTCGCCCCATGCCTAACAAATGTCCATTCTGCTGACGGAAATACAGCTGGTCTGGTGCATATGAGAAGCACCTGCGAAATGCGCACACAAATCTGGATATTGTCTTAGCGTGTACAATAAAATATGCATCCTCACCGACTACTAACGATAACAAAGGAAGCAACATATTGCCCACGAGGGGCATCTCCGCTTGGATTCGGTCTATGAATCGGATCCAGATCCTACTGGACATGCGTACGGCGCATTTGATGACATCAGTCACGAGTCTGATACAGAGATACTCAACGAAACTGCGAGTCGATTACCCAGTAAACCGATACTTTATGACGGGGCCGGCGAATCTATAGGAGATGTCAAGGGTTTTGGGCAAGGGCAAAGCAATCTGTGTCAGCACCCATGGTTCCCATTTAGTAGCGCGCACGGTTTCAAGCTAGCGTCTTGGTTTATGGAGGGTAAAGTACCTAAGTCACGAATCAATCAATACGTCTCGAGTGGTCTTGGTAATGCTTCATCGGCCGGGTATAGTTCCATGCATACGCTTGAGAACCTCCTCCAGACATTGGATCCTCACAGGGCATATCTTCAATGGAACGAAGGACAGCTTGATGATGGCAAGCGAACATTGCCATGCTTCTAGCGCAACATTCTAGATTGCGTCAGATATCTCCTGCGCCAGATCGCCTACAGAAATAACTTCGTCTACACGCCGCCCAGGGCATATGACACCAATGGACAACGGATATACGCAGAAATGCAGATGGCAGACTGGTGGTGGGATCTTCAAGTACAGCCTCGTAACCCTTTTGTAAGTAAACAATCGCTTACTGAAACCAGGAGACACTTCCGCCAGGTGCGACGCTTGTTCTGATCATAGGGATGTCTGATCAGACGCATCTCACAAACTTCTCCGGCGACAAGAAAGCATGGCCTGTCTATATCACGCTTGGAAACCTTCAGTCCGGCCGGCACAACAGCCCCACATCCATGGCAGTTCTGCTTGTTGCATTATTGCCCATTCCCTCAAAACTATCAATGTCCTCCAAAGCACATCAACGCCAGAGACAAATCAACGCTGATACCCTAAGGGACGTATTCGAACTCATCTTTGCGCCTCTACAAGATCCGGCGCATGACCGCGTACCAATTCACTGCCCCGATGGCAAGGTTCGGAGGTGCTTCCCAATCTTGGCTGCGTGGATTGCGGACCATATGGAAAACGTTGCACTGCATGGAATAAAATCCAAAATCTGTCCTAGATGCAAGGTGCCTGCGGTCAAATTAGGCACCAACCTGAAAATCTATCCAGTTAGAGATTACGCAATATATCACCATTACGACTATGAAAATTGGATCGGAGAAACCGACCACGCCGACATCACGCCTGAGAGTCTTGGTATTAGTTAGGTCAAAATGGTTTTTACGGGCTCAACTGGGTTTCGCCATCAGATTTACAAAAACCAGACATGCTCCATACAGTTTATCTGGGGTTCATCAAGCACATGATATACTGGATCCAGTGCTTTGGGAAAAAGCACGGACGACTTGACGCATTTGATGAAGTTTGAAAGGCATTACCGCCTTACCCAGGATTCCTTGTACCCAAAAAAGCCTACCGCGAGGTTACGCAGTGGCAAGGGAAAGTGATGCGAAACCTTGAGCGCAGTGGTCTAGACGTTCTGGCTGTGGCACTGCGTCAGCCTGGGAGTGCCCAACTCATACCGTTCGAGTATGCTCTCGGATGCGTGAGGGCGCTGGTCGATTTCAATATGATGGCGCAATACCGAAGCCACACAGCCGAAACAATCACTTTTATGGAAGACTATCTGGACAGGTTTCATAAGATGAAGGATATTTTTTTAGAGTTTCGAGTAACTAAACACATACACGCGAAGATCAATGAGCAACGAGGGGAGCTGCGACAGGATAGACCTAAGACAAGGGAGCGCATCGCACCCTCGAAAGGGCGCCGGATGCGCGACGCAGAAAGGAAAGAAGAAACCAAGCGACCTATGGACTTGATCTTTTGTGAATCGGATTTCAACTTCATCAAGATGGATTTGCTCAGTCACCTTTGTGCTCATTTACGCCAGTTTGGGAATATTCTGATGTATTCAACCGAGTTCGGCGAGTTAGGACATAAGACGCAAATCAAGGATGGATGGCGGCAATCGAATAAAATCGATGCCTCACGGCAAATTGTGCAGAGCCATAGTGGACAGCATGGCATCCGAATGAGACTATTGAATCTGGAATCTCTGCGAGGTTGCGGTGCAGATCTCTCTCCCGACGTGGTGGAACAGTTAGACACAACTAACACCACAACAGCGCCTGACATTCGTAGGAGGATGCTGAAGGGACAGCGGGACAATGTTTCCCCCATGGCCAATTTTAGTCGGGCTTTGGGGGTTTCCATTCAAATTATATGTCGTGGATTGATCCAATACAGCCGGCATAATCTGCCGCCGGAGCGCCGTCTTCCGGAGGACCCTGAGATACTCGAATCACTTCCAGTGGAGCTGCTCACACAACCAGAAATTCCAGTTCTTGCGTTCCAAGAAACAGAAATATACGACATCCACTGTGCGCGATGAACAGGGGCTATCAACTTTAGGAACCACAGGAGTCGCAATGATTGGGATTGGGTGCGGGCCGGAACGGAAGACATGTATGGTACGCTCCGGGGCCGTCTTCCCGCCAAGCTCGTTACACTCTTCAAAATCAGAGACAACATATGCGAGGATTGAGTGCACCGCCTCGCTGGCGTTCAGTTTGTGAGCGCAGTGAACTCAGGTCGGATATCCGACGTACATAGCCTTGTTACTGTCCAAATGAAGGAGGATGCTCGGGAGTTTACTGCAGTTGACATAGGGACAATTCTCGGCCTGGCGCACCTTATCCCAGAGGGGGAACAGTGCCGGATTCTCAATAGCCGTATCGATTTGAGAACATTTAACGAGGTATATTAAGGAATCCGGATCTCAGAAGGCATCTGCGATGCTATTTTTCGTCGGGGATTGATTGAGGGTGGAACCTAGTGCTTGTATAATAGTATAAAATCTGCCGATGAATAAACAAGCTATCGAGTAGAATCACCAGATCAATAAACTACAAGGGCGGCTGATCAGTAGTATATGACCCGCGCGCGGAAGACATGATTGAAAAAAACAGTGCTACTACTCCCGATGCCAGCCGATGCAACGAAGACACGATAATAGGCTGCATCCATTAGCAGATCAAAGTAACTTGAACGGGTGGGCGCCTGGAGGTATTCAGGATGCTGCTATGAGGCAACCTCCCATCCTGACATACAGAAGCTCGCAGTGCGACCCGGGTGGCATGGGATGTGAGCCGGCGTTGAGAGGAAACTCAGGACGCATGGAATTTGAGCGGGGGTTGCCAGGCAACTCAGGACGCACAGGACCCAGGGGACGCAACTTAGGACGCACAGGACCCAGGGGATGCAGATTCAACGTCGCATGCGTCAGGACTCAACGGCGCCGTATCTGACAGAGGGTAATCTTTTGCTGATGTGCTCTGATCCTACCATCTGGTTTTGCTTGAACGAACATGCTAGCACCTCCTGGTGCTCTTTCTCTTTTTATGAAGCCAGCGGCCATCTGCTTGTCGATCCAGTCCTTGAAACTACCTAGCAGGGCGTCGTCTCATTTAAAGGCAGGTCACTTTATAGGTTTATTCGGGTATTTTAGGACGAGTCTGTGTAGTATGGGGGGTAGTGGAGGTAGTGCTCCAGGTATTTCCTTAACCAAAACTTCTGGGAAGAGGGAAGGGAAGTCATATTTATCTTGGGGTTTTGCCATGGCTGATCTAGCCTGGGTCGATTTTCCATCACAGTATATCCTGATTTTGTAGTCAGGGAAGTAGATATTGCTTTGTCGGCAGTTTATCTCTCTTCCAAACCGGGCTAGATTGTCCATGCTGATTAGGACATCATAGTCTGAGACGGGAGTGACCATCATGTCCATGTTAACGATCGTCATTGTTCCTATCTGAATTTGGACATTGCAGCCATATTTGCTAGTGGATCGTGATCCTTTGACTGCTATTTTGAGCACGACGGGTTTCTTCTTAGCTGTGTAGGGTATGTTGCTTGTAGTAACAAATTTGTTGCTTATTAGAGTTCAGCCAATTGTCCCTGTATGTGATGTGCTAAGGCTCTGGCGGACTTCCGATTGATGAGAATTGTAAATTTGAGGGGTTTGAAAGGTTAGGTCTTAAGTTGTGTGCCTACAGTGCATTTGAACGACAGGACTGAGCTATCTTCGTTCAGTTCTTCTGTACTGACAGAGTCTGCCTCGGATTCTTCATCCTCTGTATCCTCAGAGGCACGAACATGGTTGGTTTTGACATCATTCTTTGAGCATTCATTTGCCCTGTGTCCGCTTTCGCCACAGTAGAAACAGGTTCCTTCTGCCTTTCTACAGTCCATCTCAGCCTTGCTGGGTTCTTGTTCTTGGTATATGTCTTCTTCTTTGCTGGGGCTTTTCCTTTGTATTTAGATTTGATAGGGGCGGGTTTTCAATAGGTAGAGGTGTTCTTTGGTTGGTATGGCTTGCTGCTGGAACTTGAGCTTCCTCCAGTGTTTTTGTATGCTCCAGTATTGTAGATGGTGCCGTCAAATCGTTCGGCTAAAGGTATGATATTATTCAAGGTATCTGAGCGTCTGATTTGTGGTTCAACATTCCGGCGAAGCTTTGGGTCAATAGCTTCAAGAAATCATTGTTGGTTGGCATAATCTGTGTTTGCTCTATGAGGTAGGGCTGACTTGATGTCATCTCCATCGCCAATGACCTTTGTAATGCGTCCTGGCTTCCAACCAGAGTTCTGGTGTACTTTCTGCTATTTCCAGTACAGGTCATCTGTTGGAATAGGATTCGAAAGGTTGCTTGAATTTGTTGACGAATACTTCAAGTGTTGAGCGTTGTTCTCTGTCCTTCATGAATGTGAGAAAGGATCCTTTTGCTCTGCCTTCTCTAAGACCGCTATACCAATCCCCTATGGCTGGTGTATTGGTTTCGGTCATATGCTGTCTGGATTGTATCGTTCAACTGATAGGAGTAATCGCTGCAGTTTGTCTGGCTTAAGGTCATCGCTCTCACAACTAAACTTAGCTGATGCAGGTATCTTAGGTGGTGGTATTCTGGTTGGAGAAGGGTCCGCCATTGTGGCTGTTTCGGGTTCAGGAGGAGGTGGAGGGGGTGGTCCTGGCCTTTCAGGTGGTTGCCTGCCTCGAGCTCTTTCTGTTCTTTCTGTTGTGTCTGGAAATGCTCCAGGACTTGTCTGCTCCTTGGAGGCATGAAATGGGGAAGCCAGCGATCCAAACGCTGTTCCTAGGTAGCTTTGACTTCTTGATATCTCAGGGTGAGGTGTGGATTGTTGTATAGGTACTGTAGCCGCTGCTCTTGTTTCAGTTTCGGCTAGTTCCTCTACTTCGAGTACCTGACATTGGGCTGCCCTTTGGAGGAGTTCTTGTGTGGCTCTTTCTTCCTCTGATTCTGTATCGAGATCTCCTGGAAGGAGGCCCCTCCCTGATAGTGATCTTTCGGTTTCTGACTGTTCTCGTGGTGGTTCTGATGGGCCTGGCGTAGGCTCCTGTGTTTGTAGTGTCTGTGTAGAGTGTCCGTAGGTCCTGCCTCACCTTGTGGTACTTCTGCTCCTTTCTGAACTTGTGAATATGGTACTTGAGCTGGGAGCTCTGTCCCTGCCGCTCCTGGTTCTAGCTAGTTATCAAGATATAGGAAGGGTGATCAATCCAACCTGGCGGTCCTCTGTCCTGAAGACCTTTGAATTCACTTGCTCAGGCGAAAAAGATGTAACAGGTTTACTCCTGTCTAATGAAAGGTACAATAGAGCAAGAGCGGTTGACTCGCAAGCGCTAGATCTAAGGGAGGCTTCAGAGAACTCAAAGGTAAAGAGGGATAATAGTTAAAGGGCAAGTTGAACTCTGAGATCGCCATTCAACCAAGTAGATTCATAAATCAAGAGTCTGCTGAAGTCTGTCATTCTCCTGCTAGCCAGGAGATGAGTTTAAATACAAGAGTTCTCCCAGAGCCATAGTGATCAGATATCCTGCAACCACGATCATTACCAGGCAGTGCACCTTGCCCTACATGTCCTGTGATCCCACATGAAACCTAAGAGTCATAACACTGCCTCAATGCTATCGTCAGCTGACATGACCGTTCCTTCCCTTGTGTTCCTAAATAAAACAATAAACATCAAAAACTAAACTTCACACAAGCTACCGGGCCCTAATAGAGCTCCGGGGCTGTAAAACAATCAAACTAATCAAAATAAGCAAAGTAATCAAACTAAACATAGGAAATCCTGCACTCCACTCCTGTCTACAGTTACTGGAACCAGTATACATGTTATACTAATGTAAACATCTATCGCAAGAACTTGGCAGCTTTTCCCCAGAATATCGCTACAACTGTAATGAAAGTGGTCTTCTTTTTAACAAGCAGCATCAGTTATCCAATGTACGTTTAAATAAATGTAAAAAATTAACAGGCGGGAAGAAGGATAAGATTAGGGTAACTACATTTCATATAAGCAATGAAACTAGAACAGAAAAAAGAAAGATATGAGTTATTGGCTGAGCGGAAAGACCACACGCTATTCGGAATAATAGTGTTAATACTGCTAACCTTCCGGTGATCTACCGCTACTGTAACTGGTACAGCTTACCAGTTTAGGTTTGAATTTGTTTTATGTATTGTTTCAGGATACGAGTTCAGGAGACTTGTAAGCCTTGTTATGTGTTACTTGTATTGTTTCTGGATACGAACTCCGGAAGTTTGTAATCCTTGTTTATTGTTTGATTGTTTATAGGTTACGTATCATTTGATGCTTTAGGATTTGGATATGATTGATGCGAGATGGATTATCACAAGTGTATTAAAAGACCGATATCTCTCTGGACGTATAGAGATCAGACTTCGACTAGAACGACCCTACGATAGGTAGCTACAATCACTATCACCTTAGCCCAAATGGTATACCAAGAGGTAACCAGAGGTGGTATGGTCTCGTATACTTTATACAAATAGCTGGTAAACCTAGGATAAGGCCT
>Ga0307509_10007203_pt1 | contig 14641 bp, 15 predicted proteins | sample 10_EM_MG_FD_202245 | JGI IMG/M metagenome (GOLD analysis project Ga0307509, IMG submission 202245) | Populus trichocarpa ectomycorrhiza microbial communities from riparian zone in the Pacific Northwest, United States - 10_EM | ecosystem: Host-associated > Plants > Roots > Unclassified | place... | reverse complement strand
CTTATTGAAGGCTTAAGGTCTTCAGTCTCCCAGTTCCTGTAGGGCAGGACTGCCCACATCCCCTACGTGACGGATCGTTCGATAATAACTCATTTTGAGAGGAATCGAACTCCTGGGCTCCTGCTAAATTGCACAGAAGGTTATTAGTTTCTTGACAAGTTAACCACTGCGCCAGCGAGGCATTTTCACATCATATCAATATCGGAACTCATACTTATCCTGCTGCCCTTGGATATCCCCCCCCCGCTCGAGGCTTGGGATAGAGATTTTATAAAATCTATTAAACATTTAATGCGTTGCAGGAATAGACACACCCTGTAAAAAAAAGGAAAATCATAAACGCTAATTACTGAGAGCTGATCCTTGGCTTTTAGAGCGCCTGTCCAGTTCCGGGAGGACTAGCACTATGAGGTCTCCCCCGACTTCCCCCATTTTCAGATACTGCCGGGGACGCTTCTCTGTAGTAGCCTTTTTTGTCCAGGACTGCTTTGAGAACATAAATTCCGACCAACTCGCCTTATCATTTCAGGTTTTGTGCCTACATTTAAGGCTTGGATGCAGCCTCTAGGGAAACGATGAAAGTTTCCATAACAGCTCAACAAAAAAGGCAAACGTTCTCTTGATAGTCGATCATGGAATGCCTTGAGGCATCCCCCACAGCTAAAGCCACCCTTATATCTTCAACTCAACGAAGGCTTAACAAACCACGATTCTGCACAAAGTAGTGGTACTCCGCAAGATTTCGAGCCAAAAGTGCATATATGAGAACATGTCTTACCCCAGATAGAGCTTCTTAAGTAGGTCTAGCTGGGAGAACGCTAAAATAGGCTGGTCCAGATATCTTATCCAAACCCCACCTCCGAACCATCCTCGCGCTATCGTCTACTAGATGTTCTTCAGATACCCGATAAGCATTTCTAAAAATTATTCCCGCAAACAGGGTACCAACAATTCCCAAGATAAGAATCCACCAGCCAAGTTAGGTTTAATCCTAGAAATATGAGGTACATATCGAATACCTGAGCTTGTGTCCACTTCAAAATCCACACAGCTATACAAATCACGACGAGGAAACCCAGAAAAGACCAATGCACTCGACGGGGTCCATGGAATACATCACTTAGGTCCTTAGCTTCTTTGCCCTATGGCAGCTTGCTCAGCTTTAACTTGTCTGTCCCGTGTAATATTTCTGCCTTGAGACGGAAGTAAAAACCGAGAAAAGCATGATCTATACAAAGGGCATGGGAACCGGCAACAATGAGGGATTCAACAAAATTCAAGGTTGTAAAAGAGATTGCAAATACAAGGTGGCCGCAGAGCCAGTGAAAGCTAGGTATGACACCGGTAATCTTCTTGCTGTAAAACCTTGTTTATATACGGGATACAGAGAGCTAACTTTATTGCGTAACCTGCGCAACCAGCAACCCGCCGTAGTATCATACACTCACAGAAGTGAGATCTATTAAGGATCCGGGACCGGGAATCACAGTTCACCCACTAAGTCCAACCCCGGGTCTTGCTAACTCGATGTTACGCATCTTGCTCAAGCTAACCAACCACGCCCTCAGGACAGGATGTTTTCGGCCAACGTTCGATCTCCACCTCCATCTCCGAGTCCAGTACAAGTCCAGTTGTGGAACGAACACCCGCAACGCCACAGATGACAACTAGGAATCCTGGCGAATTTTCCCATTTAGCAAGGCCGTTCAAAGAGCAGCTGATGATATTACTAGTAGCTGCGTTCGTACATGTAGGGATAACTCACCTTCCTCCCTTGATTTTACATGAATTCTTGCTTTGACTTTTACTCCTCCAAAAAAAACCCCGGGGCCTAATCTGTGATTATAAATAAAATTATGGCAGAAGGCCCAAGGCCACCGGTCATAAAGGTTTAGCCTGGGTAGTGATCGTGAAAGTACTGAGGGTTTTGCGAATTTGCCAAGCCAGCGAGGTGGGGTGGTATTAGGATTTACCTAAAATTTATCGCAACGGCACGGTATCGGGCAGTAGAATGGAATGAGGAGGTAGAGACAGGGTTATATTGCTCCCTAACATAGAATCTCACTCGACACCTTTGTCCTCCCCCCCCCCCGGGTATGTATCATAGGTTGAAATCGCGAGCGCCACACCAACCAGCCATTCTCTCACACTGCAAGCTAAGATTGGAAGCGGGAAGAAAGAGGAGAGACCAAGTTCTTCCATAATATGTCGGGCATGATGCTTGCTATGGCAATGTAAGTGCCCCTGCACAACATCAGTTCCCAGGAGGTGATTCAAGTGAAGAACTGGGAAGCGTATAACCTGATATGCAATGGAGTGCATACATCGCCAAACTTCGAAAAAACTACAGTGGACAAAGAAGACCTAATGAGCGACATGATTGGCCCGGCTTCATCCTAGTGCAGAAGTGCACCCGCTCCAAGAACAAGGAAAGCAGGCCGAAGAGTACCTTGCAGCATCATATTGTCGAGTTCCGGGCGCGCTCAACGGTAGCGAGTCTCAACGGAACTTCTAGCAATGGATTCCAGGCCTCCGGATCTCTCTCCCGCTCTCCCGCTAAGAGTTACGTGCTGTACCTGTAGTCTTACTCCAGTACCATCTCCACTGCTTGATATGTAAGGGCCAGATCCGCAAAATTCACTATGATTTCTTTTTTTCCCCTCCTTCGTAGACCTACGAAACCAATCGCTCGCGTGGGAGCCGGAAAACTCCGATCTACAGGTACTCGAGTATCCTTTGTTGTGGTAAAAGTGTCGAATATCCCCACATTTTGATAAACGCAGGCCATCAGCAGCAGTACAGTACCTCCTCAAGACGCCTAGATGCCCCTCTTATGCGGCGGAATGTGTTGATTCAACTCCTGACTCTCCCTCAAAATTCCTGTATATGGCAGTACTTCCAGATTAGAGAATCTATAACATTCAGAACCTATAGCCACTTTCTCCGCCCAAACAAATGAAATCAAATTAAATTTGCGTTAAAAAATGAAGAAACAATTTAAAAAATTCTTGTTTCATTTTTATTTTTCTGCTACACCGCCGATCGCAGACCCTACCCTTACAGGTAGGGCCTAGAGTCGGATTCTGCCACCTCGCAGCAGGGTTCTGATTTGCGCTACAGCCTTATTGAAGGCTTAAGGTCTTCAGTCTCCCAGTTCCTGTAGGGCAGGACTGCCCACATCCCCTACGTGACGGATCGTTCGATAATAACTCATTTTGAGAGGAATCGAACTCCTGGGCTCCTGCTAATTGCGCAGAAGGTTATTAGTTTCTTGACAAGTTAACCACTGCGCCAGCTAGGCATTTTCACATTATATTATTGCGAGAGCGGGTACTTATCTTGACTTTGCTAAAGTCCTCCGCCTGAGGTTAAGATTCATCCTTCCCCACTGCGAGTCTGCTATTGCTGATAGGCATTTTACTCAGATCCCCTTGACACAAATTATTTCCTATTGTGGGCGCATTTAGTGATATCTACATTTCTATTCATTCCCATCTAGGTCGACCTTGTGAGACATACGGGTGACCACCGCTATAGAAACCATCCATAACAGGAACCGTACACCCACATCCTCGAAGTTCTCATATCATTCCCTCTACTTCAGGAACAATATCTGTTAAAAACAGCAGAACAACAATAGGATTTTAGATAACAGGACTCCCGTATGCCTCTAGCAATATCGTAAACTTTTACCGCAATCCGTTCTAACTTACCGAATAATGAGAAAGAGAGAGTTGGCAGTGTCTCCCTGGGCTAGCAGTGCTCGGAATGGTATGAGAGCGCTCCCGGCGCGACAACACCGCAATAGCAAGCTGCGACAGGGTAGATTCTAGCAAATACTTTAGGATAAATTGCGACTAGAATCGCGGATTCCGAACAAGTCTCCCCCGCCCACTCACGACACCCCTCTCATGAAAGGCCCTATTTCTTTGCACAGACTATCACTCGTTCCCCGTTTTATTATTCCTCCCTGTTCAGTCATGATATTATCCTCGCGTCGCCAAACCGAAGTGCTAGTCTATAGTCTTCTTCTTAGCTGCCTAGATATTATCGCTATGTTCTAGTTAGCTTCTTCACAGTAACTCTACGAGTGTCCAGAGACCACACAAGCATTTTAGGATATTATACGCCAATCAATTTGACCTTCCCCCGTCACTATCCACACATTATTCCACACTTCTGAGTCACCCCACTTTAGCGCTCAAGTCCCGCTATCACTGTCCACAATCAGATCGCCACACCTACCAATGTATCCCACCGGCACATGTCCGTCCAACAAACCATAGCAGAAGGCCCACAAATAGCAAACCTCCCGGCAATAGAAAGCGATATTACCCCCGCAAACGCAAAGGTCACTAGCAGCAAATAAAAAGGGAACAAAGTATAATAACCCCCTAACCTTATCCCTTGCAGTGTTAATACATCACCCTAGAATACAAACTAAGAAAAAAAGCTAGCTTGACACTTTTCTAGAAACAATCGAGTGGTATCAAAAGGTCGAGGTATGACGCTGACCTTTTTCCATCAACAGGAGCACTAAACCTTATATGAGACTGATGTCACCAGTAGTGGTGAGGCAATACACCTTGATATCTACTAACCAACATCCGGGGTCATGTGATGGCATTACACCTCTATGAGGTTGAATCTACCAATCAAAGAAATACGCTAATTTCAATAAGTGCCTCTTTAGCACGATGTGGGGAAATTCGGCACTATCAACCCTGCAGGGGATGACTCTAAGAAAGGGACGATTACGATAGCTTTGGAAAGACATGAGTGCAAAAAAGTACTTCGCTAGCGATGCGAGAGTAGGACTTCAATTTCAGTGTGTAAGGAGTTATGAAGGAATGAAGGTAACTCATTTGTTCCCCGAGAGTGGGGGATCGAGTTGGGTATTCCCATAGTTTTCTAATTTAGATCGTACACGCTTAAGCAGTATCTGGTGACAATTGATGCCGTTTCTGGGGGGGTTTGCGTGGTTCCGGCACTGATTCGCCCCACGTACAAAACCCTCCGCAGATCTCGATACTTCAACTTCATCCCTACCTCGAGTACAGCGCAGCGCTGATTACGCTCTGCGATAGTTTTTTTGCTTCAGGAAAAAAGGGGGGGTTCAGTTAGTATGCTTTTGTCAATTTCTCGAACAATGTCTGGTGGTGAGAGTTAGCGGCCGGGTTATGTCCTTGGTTTGGTATTGGAAGGCACTCAAGTGGACTGTTTGCGCCCGATTGAAAACCAGGGTGGTACAGTACTGCACAAATGCTGCGGGCGCGGGCACTGGATTACGGTGGTCGTGCAGGTACAACAAAGGGCGCGCATGGTCAGAAGGAGCGGGGGTTTCCATCAGGTATTACTGTCAAATACCATATATCCCGTAGGCAAATCAGCTCTCTCTAGTTCTACTGAAAAAGGTGTAGTTCTGCCCTCTGGCAATAAAGGCTGGGTGTAGCAGGGTAATGGAACTACATTACTATGGAAAAGACGCATATTCATAAGACTCCATTCATTACTAGCTTCCGCTACATACCCCCCTCCATCCAGTCCAGCAAGCAAACCAACAAACAATACACTAATATCCGCATCTGACCGAATAAAGCAAAATCGAAAGAAAAGAAGACAGGTGAAGAAAAAAGGAAGAATGAACCAGATGAAAAGAAAGACCGAATTATATGTCATCCAGGATAGGCGGATACAAACATCCTCCGTACTCCGCTCCCATAGTTTTACCCTTCAACTACCAGCAGTTTAATTTAGTTAGGCCTTCTTGGGAACAACCACTTGCCCATTCCCGGCCCTGGATGCAACTGCTGCGCTAGGAGCACCATTCGGCAACTGCGCCATCCAGGCAGGCGGCGAAATACCCGTCTGGTCATTGATAGTGGAGAAGAGCGGGGGCAATGCCTGGAAAATATTCCTTAAGGGTGCAGTTGGATCGGCCATAGCACCCTCGCCGCCCGCAGAGCCAGTATTCCACACGGAAATCTTGGGTTGGAGACCCTGGATTGCCTTGGCATTCGCATTCGCCAAATCACCGTATACACCACGTTCAATCATCAAGAACTGCATTAGGCCTTCTGGGCCACCCATTACTTGGGATAGTGCCTGGTAGGCTTTCGCCATTTCCAGCATTCCCTCGGCTTCCTTTTTGCGCGTGATGAACGTGGCTTCAGCGGCTTTTTCGGCGGTGACTAGGTCTGCTTCTGCCTTCTTTACGCGGGCGATGTAGTCAGCTTCGGCAGCCTTCACGGTGGAGTATTGGCGGGCATCGGCGGATTTCTGAGTCTCGTACTGGGCTGCATCGGTGGACTTTTGTTGCTGGTACAGCTTTGCGTCTGAGGTAGTTTGGGTTTCGTACTGTTTAGCGTCTGCTTGGCGTTGCTGACTGAATTGGGCGGCGAGGGCGGTTTTTTGAGCGCTGTATTCTGCTGCATCGGCGGTCTATGAAAAATGTCAGGATCAAGTCGGATAGACCTGGTTTTTCAAGTATTACCTTCTGGGTCGTATATGCTGCTCCATCCGCCTTCTGTTCTTGTGTCTCCCTGGCGATCTTACTCTTGACAACGTCTACGGCTCTCAACCTTTCTAATTCCATATCCGCCCTCTTCTTTTCAACATCCTTACTAAGCTCAGCATCTCTCGCCTCCGCAGCACGCTTAGCTTTGATTGTCGCCTGTTGAACCTCCATATTCAGCTCCTGTTGACGGACAGAGAAGGAAGCCTCTGCAGTAGCCTTGTCCTTCTTCCGCTCAGTCTCCTTGATAGCGGTATCCGCCTCAATCTTGGAGATATGCTGAGCCGTAAGACCTTGCTTCTCCTTTTCTCCAATCTCTCCGCGCATGCGGGCCTCCGCGACATCGATCTTGGCCTGGTTGAGTGCGCCTTCATGCGCTTTGCGAGAAAGGAAGGCAAAGTACTCGCTGCCGGGAGTGTCGTGTAGCTCCTTAACGTTGGCATTATAACTATTTTTCCCAAAAAAATCAATATCACCATCAATAAAACCACGAGGGAGGGGAGCAAACATTTTGAGCCCAAACTGGGACAATTCCCCCTGAACGTTTGCAATAACCTTCTCTTTGAACATCTTGCGTTCTTTGAAGATCTCGTCCATGCTCATTCCGGAAACAATCACTCTTGTCTCGCCCTCGATTATGCCCTTAACAATATCTTGAACATGCCCGCGGCCGCTGCTGTTGGATTGACTGTTGACATCGCCCGCCTGACCGGTGAGCAAGGAGGCGTATTTCTGTAGCGCTTCTGGAGTGTCCTCGGGACCAATGGTGAATACCGCCGGCTGTAAAAATGTCAGTTTCATTTTCCCCCAAAGCTAGGGTGCTGGTAATACAAGTGCGAATTGCAATTTCTCAATAGTCATTGCCTGCAACTGCAGGGAGAAATCGAAAGGCGTGATGGAGAACTTTGTGACTTTCTGCAGCGGCTTCACGAATGCTTTCTTTGCGATGCGCACCGTATCGATGTTCACACCCGTTATAGCCAGGTAGCTATTTGGCTGCAGTCTTGTTAGCTCCCCACTATCGATAAGATAGATAGAGCAAGGGGTAGCTCCATACCTCAGAGACATGATACCACATGGTTGCTAGAGTCGCAGATAGATCCTAAGTAAACCAAGTTAATTCCCTGACCGATCGATTTTATCGCCTGTTTGCTAGAGGGAGGGAGAGAGGGGCTCACAGTTCAATTAGCCGAAAGAAGTGTGCAAGAGATGGAGGGGAAAAAGAAAGAGGCTTAAGGTATGTACGGATTAAATGTATTCACGCAAGCAAGCAAACAGGCAAGCAAGTAAATAGAATACCAAAAGAAAGAGAAAAAGAGAAAACCCCCCAGCTTATATACTCCCATCCCGGAGTCCTCACCACAGTCATACCAGTACTATCACACGAAACGATAGGTTACCATCCAATTAGCCTCTCCTACCACCACTAGCACCCCCACTGTACCACCAACCACTAACCACCACCCACCCACCTGTACTTTTGTTCCCTTTCCTCTCCTTCTACCCTTCATTACCCACTTCCTCTAGCACTCTTACCATATCACACGCCCATGTCCTAGCAATATAAAGCTACCCGAGTACAATAGACTAACTTGCAAGCATCATACTACGGTAACTTCACCCCCGTTGAGCCTCAGCTATGCAGGTGATGCAAGGCGGAGCAAGCCTTTCCTCGTCCGGTCAGCCAAGGTACCCGATCGTTTGTAAACTATGTCCTCCAAGGACAAGTGGCACAAGTGCCTAGCCTACAAGTACTCGTACACTCGAGTATCCGACCGATGGGTTAATTTGCCTGCTACGATCCATAGCAGCATCAATGCTATAATACACCATGATGATATTAATCCTAAACCCCTCTTTCTCCCCAAGCGGGAACGGTGTTACTCGAGTGCAGTAGTCTACCGGTATTGAAGTAGGGTAATGTTTCAGTATCTGGTACGGTACAGGTATTTTGGTTGGCGGGAATGGTGGTGTGTGCACTGCCTGCCTGCAGTGTCTGGAACAAAGCGCATCCCGATTAACGCAAATACGGGGTGGGAGGAGTCGGTGCACGATTTATTGGACATCCTACCGGCTTTTTTTCTTTTTCACCTCGACAAGGGAGTGCACGGGCGGTAGGTATGTGTGGGGTAGCACAATTCTAGGAATCCTTTGTGATACCCCAAAATCCTTGATAGGTTGTCTGAATACGGAGCGTATCGCGAACCTATGACGAGAAGAGTCCGCCTCGTGAGAACAGAAGCACTTTGTGGAGAATAAACGGGCGAGCTACTATAGTCTAATCCAAGGAGAAGGGGCGAGGCATATTCTACAAGCACAACGCCTTCACCTCCGACCAAGGAAATACTGCCTTGGGAGGTCTCCATGTCACAACTCCGACGAGCGTGGTGCCAGTTTGTTCAGTGCACTGGAAGATACCGATACCATCGTTGGGCATGCAACACTAAACACTACGGCCTCTGCGGCTTGATATAGTAATACAACCTGATTCGAGATCATTGACGTGAGGATTACCCCCACAACAACCAGCACCTTCACCACCACCTGTGGCGACTTTCCTACCCCTTCCCCCCTCTTTCTGCGTCGCGACAGCCCACTCCCTCTTGCACCAGTTGAAAGCCGTCACCCCACCACCACCACCATCACCCCAACCCACGTAGTCATCAACTACTAAACATCAGTAAACCCAGAAGCAAAACAGAAAGCAAAAGAGAAAGCCGAAGAAAATGCCCAACCAAAAACTCATCCCCTTCCTTGTCTCAAACCACCTCTTCCACCTCCCCGAATCCTCTATTCTCTCCTATCCTTATAGCAAACTAGCCGACCTGGCCGCAACCTCTTTGCCAGACGACGTAGCGAAGTTGAACCTGCCAGCGGACTCCTTCTCGATTCTGGCAACCTACCTCTCCACGCGAACGCTGCCCCCCGCAACACTTTATCCAGCTTCGCTTCGGGATGTTTTTCAAACGCTTGGGATTCCGTTTCCGGAGGTGGAGGAAAGAGTGAATCAGCACGAAGCGAGCTTGGGCAGTGGATCCTTGAGGATTTGGGAGAAGCATAATCTGGGGAATAGAGGGAGGGAAGAGTACGATGAGGAAGTTAGGGAGGGACTGGGAAGGTTGGAAGGCGGTCTATTCTCTTCTAGAAGGCTGGATGAGGAACCTAGCGGGTTTGGAGCTTATACTTCATCTCCCACCACTACTTTGGCTACTCCTGCTGCTGCTAGTAGTAGTAGCAGCAGTGGATGGGCCAGCGCGCTGCCGGCATATCACGAGCTTACGCATTCTTCCTCATCCGCTGCGGCTGCAGCTGCCGAAGGTGAGAAGAGTAGAGTGGAAGCGGGCATCCCCGGGATAACTACAATGGTCATATCCGCAATGAACCAGATGTCTCGTAGGAAGCCGCGCCTGATGGCCCTCATCCCGGCCGACACACACTCCCTCAGGGCCGCTGATAAGCCCCTTTGGGCGGCCGAATCAGATGAAAAGGTTTCCAGCTACGCTTCTATCCCCGACGAGCAGAAGGGGATAGTGCGCCTTCCTAGGCCGTGGACGGGCGAGGAGTTGGAGGAGGCTGTGGCAGATCTCTGGGAGGGGATCAGTGGGGTCTTTGGTGAGTCCTTTTCTCCCTTCAGTGTTCACAGAGCTAACAGTGATGCAGGGGGAAATTATGTTGTGAGGGTTGCGATGGAGCAGGTGGTTATTCGGCAATGCAATGCAATGGGCTTGTACGAGAGTATTTCCGGGGATGCTGTTATGGTTTGTGTTTCGCCAAAGTAGTTTCTTTTCACCTATGATGATTGCCCGCTCTCGTGATACATCATCGGTTTTGTGGCTGTTGGTTAATGATTTCATACCTGATGAGACTCGGAATACAAATATGAGTGTTTTTCTTCCTCTTTTCATTTTTACTCGAAATTACGGATTGTATGTGAAAACTACATCGACCGATACCACAGTCCGTATCCGGATATTTAGAGCATGGCAAAAGTGGGTCTCTAAACACTCAGTAAGGCGGTCTATCGAACGGACAAACGAAAGGCATTCCGCTCTCTGTCTCGCAGCTTAGCTGTCCTATGCTTGTGCCTGTGCTTGTCCCTGCACCTGTACCCAATATCTGCCCGCACTAACCTAGCCACGTAACTCCAAAAACGAGTGCGATACGGTGAGTACTTTCCCTTCAACTCTCACAGCAGCCTCCCCATATTGATACAGTAGCCAGCCCCCGCATCTCAAGTGCCTGTAACCTAGGGCTAGGGCATATCAAAATCAGTACGATAGTTGTGCAACGAAGGCTATGCTTAAGAGAAGGGTGTGACACGTCGTGCAAGGCTATGCTCGTGTTTAAGGCCAAAGGTACAGTACTAGTACTATACAGTACAAGTAAAGTGCCAGCCACAAGAAATGGTATCGTAGCGACCATACAGCACGGATCCGATACGAAAGCCAAATCGCGAACAAGTCAGGCCGTGGTTCAACGAGAAGGCAGACACGTTCCATGCGACAGCGTGACCGGCTGGTCCCGGAGCAACCGACAAGGGTTATAACTTGGCAAAGCTAATCTCGAAGCCTCATGGGGAAAGGAGAAACCAACTCATCCGTTCCGGTATGATAAGCTTGGCAGTTCTCCGAGCTCATAACGAGGGTATTAAAAATTTGAAAATGTCTTGAGCAAATCATGGAGAGCACGGTACTAGGGCTGGTTTGGGGTACTCGTGACATGGGTCGTCGAAATGGATTGTTTAAAGTACTGGGCTCGGTACTCGAGTACAGTGGTCGAGTAACCTACGGTACGATAAATTAGCCAATCTTGTCGACTCCTGTAAAGTAGGTGAAACGTGCCTAATCCATACTAACTCAGAAGTGAAGTCCTTGAGACAATTCCCGGGACTCTGGATGGCTATGCGCGATGCGTCCGGGGTTACACTCTTGGCTATAAGGCTTCAACTCCGCCGTGTGAGTAATTGCTCCTAGATTATCCTGTGCGTGACCTAATAGATATAGGGATTTTAAGCTGTAGAAGATTTTCCTAGAGTCTCGAGTTGACGACCATGGCGCACTATTGGTACCGGTAGGGCTGATTACCGGTATGTAGGGCTTTTTTGGTTCTTACAGTAGTTGAGCTGTTTGAAAATCATGTTTTTTTAGATTGAGGACAGTCCAGCGGTTCCTCCATATAAGCAATACCAGTATCTGCGCAAAAATGGGTCTGTGTTCTCAAGAATCCCGGAGATTTTGGCCTCAAAGAAAGGAAAAAATAGAAATTCCGCATGCTTCGGATATCATTGGGGACTGGAGTGGTCTTCTTGGCCAACATAAAAAATTTTCTTTTTCAGCCACCAAATCGGGGCTCCAGAAGAGCCCCACCGGCACTGGTACCACAGATGTGTTCAATGTTAACATGGCTGGTTAAGTTACACACCGTAATGGGAAATCTGATGCCGGGGCCATCATTAACCATTAATTGCTCTGATTGATTTAATTTTAATAAGTGGAGATCGAAACGTTTAGGCGAGAGGAATGTTATACCGGCACTCGAATACTGACCCTGAGCAACTGCCATACCAGCAAGAACACATGCCTGCCAATTCGAACACCATTGGGCAATGAGAGGCCTCCGTAAAGGCGATACACTGGGAACTCGTTCTGTTCGCCGTTGGAGGATGTAGGCACACACCAACAAATTTACCAGAACTTGGCAAAAAGCCCAAATTAAGTTAACGATCTAACGGCAACTTTGGCAGCTCCCAGTCAGCCTCGGGATCGGACAACCGCTCGAGAACCGAATGGTGCCGGAAAACCAAAAGGTGAACCGGAATTTGCATGCGCTTCATTCTTCAAAATCAACCCATCGCACACTTTATAAAGATAAAAAAACCACTACATGATAGAGAAAGCTTGCAGGAATAATGTAGTGGTTTTTAAATATGAGATAGTCATTGAATAAAGATGATTTTGACAATTGAAAAAGCTGTTTTTTGGCCTGTAGACATTAAACTACCGTATGTAACACTACAATGATGTCCCAGTACTCTTCATGAGCAAGAACTGTTGTTACACACACTGCTGCAGTGCAGTCCTCACCAGTTTCTGGTTGTCTTGGCTGATTTATTGGTTGCATCTTGGCATTGGAGCTGGTGCAGTTTTTGGTTTTCCCGCACTATACTTACCGGCGGTAAGCCTTCTCTTTCAGCGCCTCAAAACGAATGATAAAAAGAAAATAAAAAACACCAAGGAGGGGTTTTTCTTTTCTTTTCTTTTTCAAATCCCAGATCGGATGTGCGACACAATCTTCTGGTGGTATTATTTATTTATTTTTGATGGATAGGTTTTTTTTTTTAGCTGAGATGGTCACTCGATCCATAACTTATTCCCGCAAACTATGCCTGCGATAAATCTAGCGCAGAGTCTTTTTGTCCGCAAGCCCCATCAGGGTTCTGGCAATCCTACCGTATTCAAATGAGAATTTCAAGACTTCTGCAGATAAGTTAGGGCGGACTGACAAATTGCAGTTAGCGAAGATCTTGGGGAAGCAGGGATGGGCTGAACACTACCCCTGCGAGGTTCACTATGGAAGGGTTGGAGGATAATAGACTGGAAAGCCAAGTCCGCTCAGATGCAAACCTGAAAACCTCTTGGGCTTCTTGGAGTACATAATTGTGCTTTAAGATCCAGGTCTAAGCTATTTACCGGTACTTCTCGGTAAGTCCCAGCGAGCCAACCAGGACTAGAATAGGGCCGGGGGGGCTCCATCTGTGGGGATGATATAATATGCGGTGATGGTCTTTGATTGAATCTTGAAGTCTTGGGTTTGGCTTTCATATCATACTAGATCGAATGCTGCTGTGACCGATACAGAACATCGCGAGAGCAATAGGTTATGCAATCTAGCGCGCACAGTATAGCTAGCCAAGAACACTGGAACTATCTTGAGGGAGGAAGTGTAAAATTGCTTCTTCTCCTTGGATAGCGTATAACTTTGCGAGTAGAGACGGTAACTCCCGGCACTATCGTGTTCAGCCTGCTTCAACTCGTGTTTCAATGAACCATTCGATCTACAACTATCCAATCCCCGTTTACGCATCCAAGGCGGTAGGGATATATGAATTCGTGGTAAGCACCTATAAACATTATTCATTGCAACTTATCATACATGGATAGCTATGCAAAAGCTTCGACATAGCATCACAGCGAGAGGGTTGAATGTGCAGAAGGCAGCGGGGGACCGGGATCCTGAAGATATCCTATTCGCAAACTACCCATGATACCTGTATTTCATAAACAGTAAGTACTCGAGTAAGTTAAATCGATAAGACTTCTGAAGTTATTGATCACACTTATTGGTAGGGTGTATCACAAAAGAAATCCAGTCTATTTTAGAATTTAGTGTAAGAGAGGAAATACCATTCAGATTTCCTAAGTATCGACAGCTCGAAAGGCACTGGGGTATTGAAATCAAGGCAGATTGTAAGCGCTAGGAGCCCCGAGGCGCCAAAATATGAGCTGACTGCTAAATATTAGTGGGGAAAAGACGGAGTAAGGCTTTCCCACCCCTAGAGGTTCGTCTAACCCTGGCCAATTATGTGCTCGGCGAGTTTGGGATTCGTATTACCCTACAATGCTCGGATCCTGTATTCGGGCTTATATTAGCTCGTCCGTGGTTTGTCTTTTTCTCGGTTTAGTAAGCTCTGGATATGCCGAACTGTTGTTGTTGTTACGTATTATTACTCGCATAATTAAAATAGGGAAGCATCAGCGGAATCGGCAGTGATAACGGAATAGTACCGTACTTGTACAAGTACAAGGATAGGAACCATTAACCGGAAGAGGCAAGGATGTATTTGGCTGGTTAACCTTGAATAATTGTTCCATAACTTCTTGCCAGACCTTGTTGTAGACGAAAGGGTTGAAGGGCCGTTTGATGAAATGGTTGTTAAGGGATTACAGGAAGAAAAGGAAAGAGAAGTCTACTGTACACTGGCAAGCCTCTAACTCAACCCCCTACGGCGGGTCAACTGTACACAACGTGCAGAAAAAAATTGGTTGCAACCGAGAACACAACGAAAGTACCAGTTCGGTAGGGTAACCACCTGTGAGGGGGTAAGGCATCGTTTGCAAGACACTGGTA
>Ga0307509_10007202_pt1 | contig 14642 bp, 18 predicted proteins | sample 10_EM_MG_FD_202245 | JGI IMG/M metagenome (GOLD analysis project Ga0307509, IMG submission 202245) | Populus trichocarpa ectomycorrhiza microbial communities from riparian zone in the Pacific Northwest, United States - 10_EM | ecosystem: Host-associated > Plants > Roots > Unclassified | place... | reverse complement strand
TGGGGGTGGAACGAGACCCTGCGGAGGGGTGTGTGGCCTGTTGTTGAACACTAGGGCGTTGGGGAGGGAAAGAGGCCTGAGCGGCTGACGGAAGACGGGAGGCAATGTCCCGGAGGGATGCCTGGAGAGGGGCGTGGTTTGGGGTTTGCGGGGAGAAGTCCAGGTTAGCAACCTGAGAGGATAGGTCGTGTATTTCAGTTGAGAGAGTTTCAAGGGCCGTCGCGATGTGGACGCTTGACCGAAGGGAGATGCATAGTAGGGCTAGGAGCATTTGTTCCCCGATGGAGAGGGGGGAAATGTTTGCAGGAGTGATGGGGGGGAAACCCTCGGCGGGGAGCCCCAGGTCAGCGGTGGTTTGGTGGAAAAGCGAGACCAGATGGTCGAGATTCCCTGTGGTCGGGAGGGGAGAGAGAGGTGCTGGAGTGCCGAGTCTCGAAGGGCCGCCCTGATGGGAGGCCATGTCTGGGGGTGAGGTTGGGGACGCGAGGCCCAACAATGAGGACAAAAAGTGTGGGAGAGGAGATTGTGTGCAAAACGACGTGCTGTTGAGAAATGTAGGGGGGGGGAAAGAGGGGAGCGGAAGCATGGGTAACTACTGTGACCGTTTTTTTCTTTTTTTTCTTTTTTTTTCTTCTTTTTTTTTTATATCAAGTGCGTTTGTTTTATTAAGGTACAAAGACAGCATGCATCTTTAACGATATGGCCGACAAAAACCCTACCCTCCTCACGCTAGGAAACATCCAAACCCCCAAGTCCCTCTGGTATGAGACCAACCGCTCATCTCGCCTATCGCCCAACCAAACCCCTCGAATATACACGTACACCCGAAGGATACAGAAAAGAAAGAAACAAGCAGGAAGGAGAGGAGAACCCTTAGTGACATCTACAAAATATGAACAAAGGAGATGAATGAACCCCTGACAAAGGAAACTTTACGTCTGATAAGTGACGTGTATCAGCCTAAGCTAAGAAGTGAGAGTATGGACCTGCACACTGGAGCGGTGCCGGGGGACGAAGCGGTGCCCGATGGCACGATAGAACGGTGTATGGAGGCGACTCTGGCGAGGGGTCGCCGGAGGGTATGCCAAAGCGGCATTAGCAACGGCCAGAAGGACGGGCGTAACCGAGGGGGGTTTTTGTATAGCGACCGAAGATCGACCGCGGGAAGGGAGCAGTAAGGTGCCAGCTGAGGGGGTGGGAAGAGGGGGGGGTGTGTGTAGCTGTAACCGAACAACGGGACGAAGACCAGGAGGGTGGAGGGAGGGGGATGTGAGGAGGCAGGACAGTCCGAACACTTGAGACGACCGACGAGAGTAACCGCGGCCGATGCTTTTCCGAATGCGAAACGAAAGACGAGGTGCTGAAGTTACTAACCGAAGTGTTCCCCGACAGGACCACACAATCGAGATGGAAAGGTACTTCGCAAAGGGCATGGAAAGCTCAGCGCCGACCGTGAGCGAAGAGGACAGAATGCCGACCGTGCAAAACCTAAGCGAGGTGCAAAGGAAGTGCGGGGTAACGGGGAGAACTGAGGTTCATGAGCGGGAGTCAACGATGAACAAGAACAACCCCGTGGAGGAGGGGGTAGACCCCAGAGGGAGAGGAGGGGATCTAGCATCACTCCCCTAGGCAGAAGCCATCAAGGGGGAGGAGAGGGGGGGGTGGTGGAATCCCACGATGATTTCCCTGGTGTTGAGATTTCAATCGCCGCAGGTGTCGGGGTGATGGTTCGTGGTAACTACGGTGACCGAGTCTCCTCCTTATATAGACTCTTCACACCAACAACCCTAACCCTGGTGACTCATAACTTGAGTCACACAGTCCTATGACTCATAATGAGTCATGCCCGAAATCCATCACATGATTCCTATAAGTGACTGCGCAACATGCCGTAAACCAATCATAAAACATAAAACATCTGCGGTGCGCAAAGCGCATCACCTGTCTGCAACTCGTCACTCATAATGTGAGTCACGCGCGAAAGTCATTACATCCTTATGACTCACAACAGTGAGTCATAGAAACATCAACCAATCATAATATAACGATAACACGCAAGTGCGAGTCATGTGGAAACTCATGAGTCAACTGACTGTATAGTGTGCAATATAAACATATATGACTTACGATCGTGAGTCATAGAAACACAAACATACCTTATGACTAATAACTATTAGTCATGTGAAATCTGCCTTGCTTAGTCAGGATTTGTGACATGCTGATTGACCTAAAGGCCCAGGTAGGAGCTATATCGGCTCAAAGGTCCGTAGCCCCGACTATAACTACTGACAATAGGGAACCGACTGTACGGAATACTGACGGAGCCCCAAAGAAACGATCAAATCTGACTCCTGAAGAGTCAGGAGGAAACGGTTGAGGTCAGAAACCACCAACGACTATGCACAGGGCAGGAGACCCGACCCAGACGATGGTGACGACGATGATGACGAAGGGCAGGATTCGAAAGGAGGCCCAAGTAGTGGAAAGAAAGGAAAGGACCAAGCGGGTCCAGACACCGAGACGGGGGATAAAGAGGAAGACGTCGTAGATGTTATGTCCAAAACGATCGCTCGGGAACGACTGCTAAGCACCAAAAGGCCCTCCGACCCTTCATGGGTATTCATAAACATGTCCTATCAGGCTATTCGAATATGGTTAATGCCAGTTCAAGACCATTTCCAACGGAACAGCCACCTATTGACCATAGAGGTAGATCAAATCAAGTACGCTTAGGGACGAATGGAAGGACACAATGTAGCTCCTTTCACAGAGACCTATTGGAAAAAGATGTCGGGGGCCCTAGGATATAAAAAGGAGATCAGTTACAAAAAATGGTTCATCTTTGAACAAAAAGTAACCGAACAATTCGCCCTACTCATGAGGCGGAAAGAACCTACAAATTAATGAAACTTGAGAGGTACAATGGGGATATACGACAATTCCTTTTGCGCATCGAGAACCACAACATTAAGGTTGGACTTCAAGGTGTAGCATGGAGAGACAGGCTTAAACCTCAGATGCCAGAGGCCGGACTATTAAAACTATCGTTCGAAACCTATCCCAACGACGAGTTATGGCAGGAAGGGTTTAAGAATGCCATGATTCAGCACGAGAATCACAAGGAAGACAAACGCCTAAGACACGGAAAGGGCAAATCCTCAGGGACATCGATAAGTTGAAAAACGGAAGACAGGGCTCCGAAAAAGAGCAATACGAGGCCCCCCAAAAGCTATACAGCAGAAAAATGGGCCGTCTATATGGGAAAGCCTAAGGTACCCCCGTAAGAAGGAGTGGTCGATGGAGAAGACAGCTACCAACAAAAAAGAGGTACTACACCCCGGCTGGGACAAAGCTCACAACTCCATCGCTAAAGATGTTATTGATCAACAAAGAAATAACAAGGGATGCACACGATGTGGGATGACAAACCACTTCTGAAAATATTGTCGAAAAGAGCAATCTGTCGCGACGTTCGGTAACAAAAGGTATGAAACAAATAAACGAAAATGCGACCAACCACAAGCCCAGAGAAAAAGAGTAGCGGTCGTGGCTGAACGAAGCTAGAGAGAAAGTTCACGATCAGTGAACACGATAGACCATCCGGTTACATGGGACATTTACGACGGCAAGACACTATAAGTGTTCTCAGGGACCACCGGCGACGGCGGATGGGTAGTCTGGGCGTAACTCCGGGAATCAAAACTCAAAAAGATCAATGCGGCGCGCAGCTTATGGCTGAGGTCCCAGAACCAAAACTCGACACCAAATGATCCCCTTGATTGGTGTATCTCGGAGAAACGACGGGTAGACAATTCGGAAGAAGGAGAATCAAGTTATAAGAAGCAGGAAGAGAATCCAGCCAGGAACCGAGATGACCCAGCCCAATGTAATCGTTCATGGACGGTGGCAGTTGAGTTCGATCGCTTTAAAAGTACTGGAACTGGATGAGGGCAAAACTAGGGTACAAATCAAAGAAAGAAAGAGAGACGTTGAGGGCCGGGAAGGATGCAAAAAAGCGAGATAATTTCTGACTTTGCATGACTGGAAGCTAGCCAATAGAGACGAGACTATTCTACCTCGATCAAAGGGACAAGATGGCCCAAGATTACGTGAACCAAGCGAAAGCGGACGCTGCATAGTAGGGGATAGATAAAAGACACCGGAAGTGAAAAGCTAGGATATATCCGGTATTCAGACTCACTATCTCATTTAAACTATCCCTGAGACCGAGACAGGTGCTGCTCTAGCGTGAGGGTTCCGAATACGTCAAGGAAGAGCACGGGCGAGGATGATTACCCGAGCTGTGGCTTTTGTGACTAGGGCACGCTTGTTTCAAGCCTCTACGCTATCCAAGGCCCAACAGGTTTCTCAGTTAAAACCCAAATGGTATAGGACGAAGGTAGCATTCCCGATTAGTCGCCAATGATCCACGAAATAAGTCGAGTATACGGACTGCCCAGGCCTAGTCGCAAGATAGAGCCATTGTGCGAGACCCTAATGCCTAGTATTTGTGAACTTCTCAGCAGGAGGTAAAGACCACTGGTAGTGGGCTGCCCGAAATACTAATTGAGAAAGTTTATCTGAGGAGTCCTCTCTGGACAAAACTGCGCGGGCGTGGTAATAAACAACCACAGTCAACAAGACAATGCATTTAAAAAGAAAAAAGCGAAGAACTGGACGAACCTCAAAGGCCGATACCAAGTTCTCCAAAACACTATTCATATCCGGAAGGACCTGCACAATTAGATGTTGAGGGCAAAGGTACGCGCATTCATGTTTTACTAGACTCAGGAGCCAGTTGCTTCCTGTTAAGCGAAGAATTAGCCGAATGACTCAACATCCCATACAAGGTCCAAAGAAAACCTATTAAAATAGTCGGATTTGATGGACTTTCAAGTTCATCAGGAGGTCAAAGATATACCCGTCCTATCATATTGGAAATCGGAAATGGACATAGGTCTCCCATCTCCGTGGAAATTGTACCGACAGGACGCTTTGACCTTATCATACCCTTTGGATGGTAGTACCATGAACACCACATATCGTATCTGGATGAACTGAAAAAATGGAATTTTGGACAGAGAACATGCTACAATCATGTTGAGGATAAGGCCGTAAAGGATCTATTTGAGTATAATGAAACAGTCTCATACGATCCAAAGGCTCAGTATGTGGGAAGAATTGGAAGAATAGAAGAGAAGAATCCTGTAGAGTTAGAAACTGTACCACAGGAATATGCTCAGTTCATTCAATTGTTTTGACCGGAAGCATTGGAAAAAATGCCCCCGAGACGAACGTTCGATCATGTGATTGACCTGAAGGAAGGATCGAAACCTCCTTGGGGACTCGTCTACCCTATGTCACAATACCAATTAAATACCCTGAAAACCTATCTGGATGAGATGTTGGCACAAGGCAAAATTTCGCATAGCCAGTCACAGGCTGGAGCGCCAATGTTGTTTGTACCAAAACCCGAGGGTCGCTTACGATTATGTGTGGACTACCAACAGCTCAACAAATTGATAATTCTCGATAAATATCAGCTCCCCTTGATGAGCGAATTACGAGATCGAGTTGCAGGTGCCACAATATTTACGAAGCTAGACCTTAAGGATGGTTATCACCTGATTAGGATTAAGAAGGGTGATGAATGGAAGACAGCGTTTAGAACTCGGTACCGACATTATGAATATAAAGTCATGCTGTTTGGACTAGTTAATGCTCCTGCAACTTTCCGATGCATGATGAATAAAATATTACGCCAATTCCTCGACCAAGCGGTAGTGGTATGCCTGGATGACATCCTCATCTAGTGCAGGACGCATGCGGAACATGTCGCAATGGTCAAGAAACTACTTTCGCGATTAATGGAACACCAGTTAACAGTGTCCATTAAGAAGTCTGAGTTTCATGTTAAAGCTGTGGAATACTTGTGATATATTGTGGCAACTGATGGGGTAACGATGAGCACGAGGAAGGTGGACTCTATAAGGAAATCGAAAGTACCTAGATCGGTGAAGGAAGTTCAAATTTTTCTTGGCTTTGCAAATTTCTATCGAAGGTTTATCGAGAACTTCTCGAAGATATGCAAACCCATAACGGAAACACTGAAAGGGGACAAACAAAAGTTCAGCTGGGGACGAGAGCAGAATATAGAGTTTGAAAAACTGAAACAGCGTTTTACGACAGCACCAATCCTGGCACATTTTTACCCGGAACGAGAAACAGTAATCGAGACCGATGCAAGCGACTTCGCACTCGGAGCAATTTTATCCACAAGGATAAAAGACTTCATCCAGTGGCGTTCCATTCCCGAAAATTGAATTCGGCCAAACTCAACTATGAGATTCACGATAAAGAACTCCTGGCCATATTGGAAGCGTTCATGCAATGAAAACAGTACTTATACGGTGCGGATAAGCCGATTATAGTTTATACCCACCACCAGAATTTGCAACACTTTTTGATGACGAAAAAGTGGAATCAAAGGCAAATCCGCTGGGCACAATTGCTTGCATCGTTCAACTTCAAAATTATCTATTGACCAGGGTCCAGAATGGGTAAACCAGACACATTAAGCAGACGACCGGAGTATCGTCCTAAGGAGGGAGCTGAGCATACCGAACAGTCAATCCTAAAACCAGAACATTTCTGGATAAGCCTTGAACAAGACGAACCGGTTCAGGGGAAATTGACATAACGGATGCTGGTACAACAAGCTGCAGCCATTCAAGTAATGAAAATAGCGGCCAAGGCCATGTTACCATCAAGAGGCTCAAGGTTTTCAGCAGGACAGGACTTATACGCTCTGGAAGACATGCTGATCCCAGCAAGGGGACAAAAGCTTATCGGAACTGGAATTGCTATAGGAATAGGGCAAGGGACTTATGCTAGAATAGCCCCACGAAGCGGCCTGGCAAACAAAGAAAGTATAGGAATCGGTGGAGGAGTTATAGACGCCGACTATATGGGAGAAGTGAAGGTTATAATGATGAATCATGGCAAAAAGAACTATTAGGTTCAAGAAGAGGACCGGATTGCACAAATGATCATTGAAAAAAATAGATATCTCAGGAATGATGGAGGTGGACAGTCTACAGATAACCGACCGAGGAAACAAGGGGTTTGGGAGCACAGACCTATCGCCTAACTGAACTATTGCGGTGGAACCGGTACAGCCGATCATGTGTCAGCTATATGCAGACAGCAGGGAACACAGATTATTTAGCAAAAGCTATATCAGACGAAAGCCATGACTCCTCCAGGAAGAAGTCATGGTGTCAAGTGCTATGATATCCAAAGCTCTACTGCAGGAGTACGAGTTAGAACTTTTGGAAGAGGTCCGCGATGCGTCAAATAATGATCTTGAATGGTTGAGCAGAGAAGCGATGCTAAAGGATCTAATAACCCGTCGCAAAGAATTGCCTACGAATTGGCAATACAAGGACGGGTTTCCCTACTTTAAAAATCGGCTATACATACCTGCGAATGATGTGCTAAAAGCTAAGATTACGAAAGGATGCTACGACTCAAAGGTAGCAGGACATTTTGGGATGGAAAGAACGATAGAGATAATCACGAGAGATTTTTATTGGAAAGGACTCACCGAATGGATAAATGACTACGTTCGGTCATCTGATGAGTGCCAACACAATAAGTCTCCACAACATGCGCAATGGGGATTGCTTCAACCTCTCGAAACGCCATACGCAGCTTGGAACTCTATCTCAACCGATTTCATCACCCAACTACCGGAATCACAAGGCTACACTCAGATTATGGTAGTAGTTGACTGATTCACAAAAATGGCACACTTTATCGGTCTCCCGACCAAGGCGACTACAAAGGACGTCGCTAATGTTTTCCTACAGGAGGTTTGGAAACTTCACGGTCTACCCACGGAAATCATATCTGCCATGGATGCAAAATTCGCGGGAGAATTTTGGGAATCCCTATGCAAGTTGCTAGGGATTAAAAGAAAAATGTCGACAGCGTACCACCCACAGACGGACGGTCAGACAGAACGAACCAACCAAGTGCTGGAAGGTTACTTAAGAAATTCTGTCAACTACTACCAGGACGACTGGTATCAGCTGTTACCCCTAGCCGAATTCGCGTACAACAATTCCGCAACCAATGCACACGGAATGTTGCCCTTCTTCACAAATTACGGTTATCATCTACAGAGAGAATGGATGAGAGAGCGACAAGCTCAGAATCCAGGGGCCGCATTGTATAGTCACTGGATGAAGGCGATTCACAAACAAGCGGTAGAAGCGCTAAATTATACTCGAGGGGCGATGAAAAAGTAGTACGACCAAAAAGCATTACAACAGCCAGACTATAAGGAGGGTGATCTGGTAATGTTAAATGGAAAGAATATTCGTACAAAACGGCCCTCAAAGAAGTTAAGTCCCAAGCTCTATTGACCCTTCAAAATTATTGAAGCAAAGGGACAACACGCATTCAAACTCGAAATATCGCCTACATGGAGGATACACCCAACCTTCCATGTTTTGCTGTTGGAACCCTATCGAGCCTCAATTCAAGAGGGAAGAGAACAGCCATCACGAAAGCTAGAAGAGATTGATGGCGATCTCGAATGGGAAGTGGAACAGATTGTAAAGAGTGAAATAATCTCTTATACAAGAAAGGTTCACAGTCGCAATGAGCCAATTCGCGAACTAAGGTATTTTGTTAAATGGAAAGGGTGTTCTGAGGATGAGAGTACCTGGGAACTGCCGGAGAGTTTGGAAAACGCTCAGGGGTTAGTAGAAGGTTTTCATCAGGAAAACCAAGATATGCCGAGTAGGGCATATGTTGAATAGGGACAAAGGTTTTCCTCGTATGGACAAGTAAACGCATCAGGTTTTTTACTCTACCTCCCAGAGTTCAAAAAGGGTTTTATTTATTTTTAGAAAAAATGATGGAAGAAAGATCTTAGAAGCATTCGAGGACGAAGCATGGAGAGAGGAAGCTCGTGTTAGACATACCGGAAGGCTTAGCCTTCCATTCGTGAATAAAGACCTATAGTTACCCTACCTTAGGATTCTGAGTTCAAAAGGACAAGCCAATAGCCCCCTCCCGCACAAGCGCTGGGACGGCGCTACACCGGCAGACGCCGCCGTAGTTGCATCCCCTCACCAAAGACATAGTCATTGGAGCCCTCCTCGTAGTCCTGTATACCTCATGGCCGTCCGTCCGACCGGACCCGTTCGCAGGATATATGAGAGAAGACCTTTGGCGAGCTTATGCAAGTGGTTCGAGCCAAATCAGTCGATGTCGCATAAGGTTACTGAGCACTAAAGACAAGAGGCGCAAAGGTGGTCACTAAGTAACGGGACGTTTTTATGGACAATGGTTAAACAACACAGTCTATACTCCACACTCCCGCGATGAAAGTCGCAGAAGTGAATGGTGTTATTGGATGAGCTAGTCTGAGAAATCAGGTATACCCGCACTCACCCACGTCAATAGTCTTTTTCGGATAATAGGGGAACCATACGATAACGATATGACTATAGAGGGATAATCTCTATTGGAGCGATTATCCTGACAAGTCTATCTTAAGCCGCGGAGCTGTCGAGTGCAGAATGCATCTGCTATGCTGAGAGGCTCGATAACACAGCTGGCCCCTTTGTTGGTTCGATCATGGAGACAATTCTGCGTATGCAATGGTAGACAAGACTTCATGCCGACAAAGATGGATTGTAACCAATGAACTGATGTGTGGGAGCACCATCAGCAAAATTCATGGTGTTGCAATTCGGAAGTCGAAGTGAGATAACAGAATTGTCAGATTCAAATAGTCTTCGCACTTTTAGAAAAAGCTGGAGTTTGTTAGTAGGTACTTACTTAGTATGAGAAGTAGATGTAGCCCGCGACCACCCAGACACGGTATATAAATATCGAGGTGCCTCCCGAGCTATTTGAATATTATCAAGCAACAGAGAAGAGATCTTATCAATATAAGTTTTTATGCTAGAAAAATCTTTTATCATTCTACCTACCTCTATTTTAGACATTGAGCCTTCCTAGACAATCTCCCTCTACGATTAAGATTATCGGCCTGGGTTATCTCGCACGACTCTGAGATAGACTCCCGCCTAACAACAACCCCAGGTGGAAAAACTCTTCCGATAGAACTCATGCCAGTGGCTAACTGCCATGACAACAACTGAATTCAATACCTAGGTAGTGGACTCACTGGCCCAGTGGTAGATTCATCTATACAAGCGATGCAGTCCATCATTTAATCTACGCAACTATTCAATACGATTTTAAGACATGCTAGCTCCCCCGCTAAGATGTAGCCGAGAGTTGGCTCAGTGGGCTCTACTCATAGCCAGCCACTCAGAACACTCTACCGTAATAAGACTCACATCTCTAGAGTCCACTGACAAACCAAAGTAATGCTAGAAATCAAGAGGAGAAGGTTCCCGCTGGTTACTTAGTGATTTGTCCCGAAAGCACACTGGCCTCCAGGGACTACCTAAGTTCCTCTCACAAGACTAGCCTACTACCCTTAGGTAAAGATAGACTCATAGGTGCCGGAGAGACTATTTATGTGCAACCACATATTTGGCGGTTACCCATACTCCCCTTATATATCCTGCAAACGACATTCACTTGGACGGACGGCAACGACGTATACACTGTTCCGGCAGCAGGTCCAATGATCTCCTTTTACCCGCAAACAAGCAACTATGTAGCCGTCTGCCTATGACGCACCGTGCCAATGCTGGGGGCACAGGGGGGTGTTAGCTTAACCCACCTAAGTTCAATAGTATGTTGGGGCCACCCCTCCTCAGGCGTCTGACCTAGCTGTACAGGTGAGTGTACGCCCCAGAACATTCAAGAACCTGTAGAATATGAGGCAATTGACCTCTAAGTTCCAGCATACCTTTGTCCATGAAGGTAGGGTAACTTGGATACCTCAGTAGAGTAACTGGGATCTATGGGCAAGATGGCTAAGTCCTTAAGGTAGGGTAACTTTGCCCTCTTATGCATTTAACCACTTCGGAACTCCTTCTGTAGACACCTAATATCGTCTCTGAGACCCATGTAACATTGCCATTGTCCACTTGACTTTATGCGAACTGTTAGGCGGGAGCCTATCTCACAGTCTTGCGAGATAACTCAGGCCAATAATCTTAATCGTCGACGGAGATTGTCTAGGAAGGCTCAATGCCTCAAAAATAGAGGTAGGTAAAGTGATAAAAATTTTTCTTTTTTAGCGTAAAAACTTATATTGATAAGATCTCTTCTCCGTTGCTTGATAATGTTCAAATAGCTGGGGAGGCACCTCGATATTTATATGCCGCCTCTGGGTGGTCCCGGGCTACATCTAGTTCTCATACTAACTAAGTACCTAGTAACAACTCCAGCTTCTTCTAAAAGTGCGAACTCCATTTGATCCTGACAATTCTGTTATCTCACTTCGACTTCCGAATCGCAACACCATGAATTTTCCTAACGGTGCTCCCATACATCAGCCCATTAGTTGTGATCCATCTTCGTCGGTATGGAGTCTTGCTTACCATTTGCATAAGCAGAATGGTCTCCATGATCGAACCAACAAAGAGGCCAGCTTTATTATCGAACCTGTCAGCATTCCAGATGCTTTCTGCACTCGACAGTTGCGAGGCATACGATAGACTTGTCACGATAATCGCACCAATAGCCATTATCTTTCCATAATCATATCGTTATCATATGGTTCCGCCAGTATCCAAAGAATACTATTGACGTGTGTGAGTGCGGGTATGCCTGATTTCTCAGACTACCTCATCCAACAACACCATTCACTTGTGCGAGTTTCGTCGCGAGAGCGTGGAGTATAGAATGTGTTGCTTAACCATTGTCCGTAAAAACGTCCCGTTACTTAGTGACCACTTTCGTGACTCTTGTCTTTAGTGCTCAGTAACCTTATGCAACGTCGACCGATTTGGCTCGAACTACTTGCATCAGCTCGCCAAAGCTCTTCCCTCATATACCCTGCGAACGAGAACCGGTCGGACGCACTGCCGTGACGTATACGGGGCTACGAGGAGGGCTCCAATGACCATATCTTTGGTGAGGGGACGCAACTACAGCGGTGTCTGCCGATGTAGCGCTGTCCCAACGCTGGTGCGGGAGGGGGGTGTTGGCATGTCCTTTGTGAACTCAGAATTCTAAGGTAGGGGAACTATCCGTCTTTTATTCACTAAGGGAAGGCTGAGCCTTCCGGTATGCCTAACACGAACTTACTTCCACAAGGTCATCCTGCCTAATAGAGTACCCAAGACTACTCCACTATCCCCTAGGCCTTGTCTTAGGTTAACCAGCCATTTGTATACTAAGTATACGAGACCATACCACCTCTGGTTAGTACTTGATATACCATTTGGGCTAAGGTAATAGTCATTGTAGCTACCTATCATAGGGTCATTACAACGATCAAGGATATTCATGGTGTTTTGATTCTGAAGTCCAGAGAGATAAAGGAAATTGTCAGAGTCTAAGGGTCTTTGCACTTTTGGAAGAAGCTGGAAATTGTCAGTAGATATTTAAGTAGTATGAGAACTAGATATAGCCCGTGACTACCCAGATACAGCATATCAATATTGAGGTACCTCTTGAGCTATTTGAACATTATCAAGCAATAGAGAAGAGATCTTATCAATATAAGAAGTTTACATATGAAATACTTTATTATTCTGCCTACATTTTTTTCTTACAGTATTATTGAGCCTTTCTAGACAATCTCCATCTACGATAAAGATCATCGGCCTGAGTGATCTTACAAGTCTTTCAGATAGGCTTCCGCCTAACACTTTCCTCCATGGTAGTTGTCTCCACTAGAGTTGTGTGAGGTTACGAATATCCTCACCTTGCTGAATTTTTATTCAGTTGGGTTTACAACCTATAAATGTCTGGAACTCTGCGCACTATGCAGTTGGTATTACACTACCTTGGGTTGCACCCCCTGCGACCTGCTATAAGTATCACTCTTTTGGAGGCCAGCCTACCCAGGCTGGTTACCTTCTTTACATTAAGAAATGCAACTGGGTTCTCCCCTATATTCCTAGATACTTGTCTAGGCTGGGCTGTGTGAAACGTGATGAATTTGTTTGTTTCAATGTGGATTTCCTTTGATGGGTTTCATTTGTGTTTTATTTTTCTCAAGGGAATATGGTGTGGGTTTTCTTGTTGGCTCCTGCCAGTCCTGTATTGTGCTTCTTTTTCTTCCCTGAGAGAGCTCTTTATTGGGGCGGATGTGCGCTTAGTCCAATACCAGAGGGATGAGAGCTGACTTGTCTTTTTCCCTAGACCTATGGAGGAGGTTTTTGACTGACATGCCTCAGGGCCACATGGGGGGCTTTGTGCCTCTATAGCAGAGGTTTGCATCTATTCAAGCCAATAAATTCTAGGATTTAACAAAAGAAAAAATTTCATAAAAATTTGAAACTAGCCGTGCTGAATCAGGGCCAAAACGATCAGGAAATCAAAATATCTGGAAAACCTATCCATGTAATTCTATGTAAATAGACATCTTAAACCAGGTATGTTGAACTGAATTAATACTTGTATCCAAAAGGAGACAGGTAACTAGTCTAAAGTAAATTGAGAGGTAAAAATATAAATTGCAAGCAAGAAAAAAAATAGGAGGATATTGTTTGTTCCAGGATTGAATGATTCTGAAATTGTTATCATAAAGATTGATATATTCTAACAAAGTTGTTTCACTTGATTCTCTGCTATATACATGCCTTTTTTCATTTTAGCATGCTACAGGTTCTTGGACTGCTGATCTCCCAGGGAGTTTTCAGAGTTTTTCTGCTTTCTGCTCACCAACCTTGCATGACAAGGGTATTGAACTTTCCGATTTTTATAGACACACCCGAGTATGATACAGGTACAGTAAAACCTCAGATAATTCCAGCAGGTAGGGAGCAGCATCAGGCTGGAAATAAGGAGATGATGGAAAGAGGAGGGGAGTGTCTTGGCACATCGGCCACAGGAAACTGGTCAAAGTGAATGACATATCATGATGCTGAAGATGGAAATAAATGTTACTGGCAAACCTGGTGTATGAAGAATTGAGTTGAGGATAATAAATTCAAAGAAATCGAAGTAAGACTCTGAGCCGCACTAACTATTGGCTATCATCAACAGCAAAATATGAAGAGATACTGCTTTGAATCATGGACTCCTGAAGCCTCTGCGCTCTCTATGGTTCCAATACCCTGAGCCGTACTAAGTTTTCATACTAAATTTTCCTGACATCAGTTTTCCAGAATCAAGAGCCTTAGAATATGCTGGAATCGGTAACTATAAGAGACTTGGAAGTTTCAGAGGGATTTTCCATATGTCAAATATGGGGGATCTGCAAACACTGGAATTAACAGAGCATTGGAAGTTTGGGAGGCGGGAAGTTTTGGAGGTTCCACTGTATGTATTTTTCAGCACTGGGCAAGCCATGTGATGTTTGGCAGGCCTCGGCCCTATGGTCCTCCAATGGATGAACCCACCACTGTACTCGCGCGGCCGAGTTGCTCTTGGACACCCACATAGAGTAGTCATCGCCGGACCAATAAGTGGACAATCCGATGGTGGCAAGTGGCGTGATGCAATTTGCTATACCGTAGAAATTATGTGGC
>Ga0307509_10007201_pt1 | contig 14643 bp, 13 predicted proteins | sample 10_EM_MG_FD_202245 | JGI IMG/M metagenome (GOLD analysis project Ga0307509, IMG submission 202245) | Populus trichocarpa ectomycorrhiza microbial communities from riparian zone in the Pacific Northwest, United States - 10_EM | ecosystem: Host-associated > Plants > Roots > Unclassified | place... | reverse complement strand
GGGGATTCAGGATCACTGGCATTAGGGTATTATTATCATTGTAACCACATATGTATCGCCACACCGCCGGACTCTCTTCTGGGAAAGAAGTTCGATCGTGTTTCAAGTCGTCCGGGATCATTATTCTTCACCGGGCACGTTTTCTTGCTCATGTTACTTACCCTCCTTCACCTATGATATAAACGAGCCTCTGTGAACCTCCAATGTAATCTCCAACATCCCACTCTTCCACCGTTACTAATTAAGGATGCTTAGACATTTCTCATTTTCCTTTTCCCATTGCAGCCATCTCAAGGCCACAATCGAGATAGAACCCGACTTTACTTGGTGTGTTGTAGTATTCATTGACCAATGGATTCGAACTAATTGTCGCATTTGTAGCCGTTCAACGTCCACTGGCACAGGACCTCAATTCATGTTTGTATTTAACATTGGAGTCTTGAAACTAAATCTGATGTGGAACACCTAGACCAAAACCACGTCTGTTTGCTCTGGTCATTGGGATCAGCAAATATGCGTTGAAACAGTTCAGCAACTTACCCGGGGCTATCCCAGATGCAAACAAAATTGTCAATTGGCTCGTCGCTGATTTACAAGTACCTCGAAACCAGATTTCCCTCATTACCGACGAGGCTGCCTCGCGTGCAGGCATAATTTCAGCGCTCGAAGCATTCCGTTCCGACGACCGCATCCATCAAGGCGATCCAATTTTTATTTATTATGCCGGTCATGGATCTGGCGTTCCACCTCCAGAAGACTGGGAGCGCGATGGCGCCGGCAGGAAGATTCAAATGCTTGTACTATTCAAACTTTTATGGTGTTGCACCAGCAGTATGTTAAAAAAATACTATTAAAATCATGGATGAAAGGAGAAATAGAACACGAGGCAACGCTGGATAAGTTTGATCAAAAAAAACATCAGCGATAAATCACTCGTTGTGGACGACGAGGTTTGCGATCAGGCTTCTTGAGTTCATAGTGAGAAAGCATGTTTTCCTTCCAAGCATCGGAGTTGTGGGTCAGTCCAAGGCGTCTCAACCTGCTTTGCTAGAGGCAGATCCGGTATAGTATATGAACCCGTTACGGGGGCGTAACCGTTGCTGCAGATAAGTGGAGCATCAATTGACTAGCAAACGATGCTCATATCCTCTTTCGTCATACCGCCGAGGTATGGTGTCCTCATTTGGATTGTCGGGGTGTGTGGTCGTCAAACGTTCACAGTATTCAGTCCAATTATCAGGCATTGTGGGGAATTTGGAACAAGGGTGAGATAACGGCTTGGATTATATAGATCTCAGGTCCAACCTTGAGTCATAGAAGCTATGTTAGTAAGTATTATTAAAATTACAACATGAAGCACCGTTGGCAAAAAAAGGAGTAATAGGAGAAAGTCAGAGACGACTCTCAATCAACATTGTATCTCTCCTCCACCCCAGCACACCTTTCCCAAAAGCCGCCTCCAAAGCCTCCCGAACGGTACGCACAAATACAAATTCCATTTCGTTGCGAATCTCCAACGCAACATCATGTTCCACGTCCTTCCTATTAGCCCATGGTAGAATGACCTTGGTCACTTGCGCACGGTGCGCGCCGAGCACCTTCTCTTTGATACCACCGACGGGGGTTACCCGGCCTCTCAGTGTGATCTAAGAGAAAACGTGAGCAATGGTTCTAGAATATATGACCTTCATGAATGCTCTTACCTCGCCCGTCATGGCGATGTTAGTGGGCACGCAGGCGCCCGTTAGGAGAGACACGAATGCACAAGTCTAGAATGAAATTCGATATCAGAATCCTGTATAACAAACCAGCGCCCAAAAGAACGCTGGGGGACGAAGGCAAAAAGGAGAAAGACACAAAAAGAGACACACCATTGCAACACCAGCACTTGGTCCATCCTTCTTCGTTGCACCTGCAGGAAGATGCAAGTGGATATCAATTGGTTCCGGAACCTTCAACGGATCATCCGAGCGCCGATTCGTGATGCATAGATCATAAGCATAGTTCTTCACCCAGCTCAGCGCTAGCTCTCCACTCTCTTTTATCACCTGAAAGGGGAAAAAAGTATCAACACGGTCGCACATTGGAAGAGAAAAGGAGGGAGCACATACATCGCCCAAACTGCCCGTCAACCTCAAACGACCCGTTCCAGGAAGCGCGATCGTCTCGACCGGCAGAATTCCACCCTCACCTTGACCCATAACCACGAGTCCATAAACGATTCCCCTCCTCTCCTCTCTCTCTTTCTCCTCTCCATCCCACCTCGCCACACCCAATATCCTCTCTAACTGATGTTCCTCGACAACTCGGTCGTATTCAGAGGAGCGAATAGCACCGCTGGTGCTGGTGATTCCCCCTTCTTGGGAAGCGACAGCATCGAGGTGCTCGGCCCATTCGACGGCTTTGAACCTCACCACCCCACCAATGGCCCGTTCAAGGCTTCGCACCCCAGCCTCCCTTGTGTACCGGGTCGCAATATGGAGCAGCGCGGGCTCGGTGATGGTGATGTGTGATGCGTCAAGGCCGTTGGATTTGAGCTGTTTTGGTAGGAGGAACCGGCGGGCGATGTGCATTTTCTCGTCGTATGTGTATCCTAGATATTAAATAGTTAGAGTAATGATAGAATCCTGACTGATCTAGTGCGCACCGCTTAGCTGGATAATTTCGCATCGGTCCAACAAAGGTGCAGAAATTGTTTCGAGGGAGTTGGCGGTACAAATGAACAAAACTTGACTGAGATCGATAGGTACATTGATGTAATGGTCCTATCGAAGGAAGGCTGTTAGTTCATAATGGGCTTTTACATACCCCAAAAACATACATACATTGAAAGTGTGATTTTGCTCGGGGTCCAAAACTTCCAGTAACGCCGCACCGGGATCTCCATGGAAGTTACTTTGACCGATTTTGTCAATTTCATCCCTAAAGAGAATGTGATGGGTGAGCGGAACGGAGCGATGGGTCGATATTAACACAGCTTACAGAAGTAACACAGGATCACTACGTCCAGCTTTCCTCAGAGCCTGTACAATAAGGCCAGGACCACTAGCGACGTATGTCCTTCGATGACCTCTAATCTCCGCCTCGTCGCGTACACCACCTAGTGAGATCCGTTGGAATGGCCGTCCGAGAGCTTTAGCAACAGATTGGCCAAGTGAAGTCTTTCCAGTCCCAGGAGGACCAACGAATCTTGGTCGCGAAGATATAAAGATATGTAGGAATTTAATTGCGGAAAGGACGCTCACAGGAGAATAGGACCTTTGATATTCCTCTTATTCACTTTCCGTGGTTTGACAGAGACCGTCTGATCCTGCTGTTGTCGCTTGTGCGCCAAGTTCTTGTCGAACGGAACAACGGCATTGCTCTGCTCTGTCTTTCCCCTATCCTCTGCTGATGTAACCGGTTTGGCCTCCGCCTCAGCTTTTATCTTGGCCGCTTCCTCCAAAGCAATAGACTCTGCACGCTTCTGCTCCTCTGCAGTCTCGCGTTCTGCGTTAAGTTCCTTGAGTCGGACAACCGCGAGATATTCAATTAGACGTTTTTTGATTTTCTCCAAACCAAAGTGATCTGCATCGAGCTGTGTGCGGGCGGCAGCGAGGAAAGATCTGTCTTTGAGCTGAAGCTGCGGCTCTGGTCCTGTTGTTGACTGAGCTGGTTCGCTTAAGGTAGAGTTGGGCCATGGGACGCTGGTAAGCCATTCGAGCTACACCAACGTCAATATCTTGTTCGAAGAAAGGATTTAAAACTCTGAACTCACGTAAGATCGGATAACTCCATTTTCCACACTCCCAACTGGTATCCTTTTGAGCCTCCTCCACTCTCTCACCCCCATCTTACGTTCCTCGGACCCAGGTTCCATCGCCTCGATACGCCGCTTCAAATCCGCCATATCATCCGCTTCGTGTTGTTCGTCGTCATCAAGCTCACTCATCCCGCCTGATCCAGTTACGCCCATGGGTGGTGCAGGGATGGATGGGAGAGCTGAGTCGGTGTTACCATTGGATCGCTGGAGTTGATGCAGCTCGCGCTGGATGGCGGCGAGCTGTTGCCGGAGGAAGAATTCCTTTTGTTGTTTGGATAGACTTTCGTCGACGGCGGTGGCGATCTTCTTGGACACTTCAGATATGGACGCCTGTTTGAGGAAGATTTCGGTGGCGAGGTTGATTCGGGCTTCTGCGTCCGGAGTACCGAGAATGGCTGAGAAGCATCCATTAGTGATCTATAAATAATTGGGATAGAGAATTTAATTGAGAGAAACAATGGAAACAACAGGGAAGTTGGTGGAAGAACGTGGAAATGAGAAAGTCGGTGGACTGTCAAGACGAGTAATAGGATAGGGATCGAGGGAGGGAAACTGGTTTCATGAGTGCCGAAGTTGAAAAACATCCGATCCATCAGGGAACATGGCGTAAAATAACATCATGGTTCATGATCAGAATCGACGCAGCCTACTCACCGAGTTTATCGGCGTGTTCGCCATTAACGCTCCCGATCAGAACGTCAGCCATCCATGGTGTCCGGGCACTGGCTATGTCGTCCAACATACTCGCAATCTTATGATACTGTTCTCTTCTCGACTGCTGCACCGAGTCATTCGCTAGTCGGTCGAGGAGCCTCAATGCGCTCTGCTTGAACTTCTCCACAGCCTCTAGTGACGGAATCTGCTCAGAGGGTGGGTATTCCACGTCGTGTACCGACATACGCAGAAGGTCATCTGCAGAGAGTTTCTTTGTGGAATCGATAAGTTTGACCCGAGTGAGGCCATGGAGTGAAACGAGGTAAGGTTGCCGGGGATTCCGGACAGGTGGCTTGACCAGCCTGAGCACACGAGCTGCTGTGCCCCACTCCGACAACGAGGGTTCCTCACCGGGGTTTGACTGTCCACTGGTGGTTGGAATGGCCGCTACGATGGGGAGGGTGTCGGACTCTTCAATCAGCGTCAACAGGGTTTCCCCTATCAGTTTGGAGACCGGCATTGTAAATCTGGACGCTGGGAGAAGTATGAGGGGATGGGGAAGGACCAGTACATGGAGTTTAGAGTTCGCCATTGGTGGTGTACAGATGCATCCATCAAATCGATTTATTGACAGTTTTATCGGAGATGGAAAATTAGGCAGATTTGTCACAACTCGAGGATAAGGTAGCAGGAACTATTACTAATTAAAAAGGAATCCCGGGATCGAATCCTGAAATCAGACAATCCGGGCTAAGTATTGCCATGACCGTGCGGTCAATGGACCGTAGCCCGAAAAAAATTGGACCTACATAACTGGGGGCTCAAGATTGAATGAAATCCATAATTTTATGGCGGCCGTTCAACTGTTCACCCAATTACGGAGTGTTGTTTTGCTACTGAAAACGAAGTACACATGAGGAGTTCATGACAGCAAAAGTCAAGTGAACTGTGAAAGGCGACTTTTGATCAACTCAAGTTGGATCGGGACAAGGAAGCAAAAGCCAAGATAGAGAGTTGAGATATCAAGGCGCGGCGAAGACAAAAGCGCAGTTAACGACAAAGGTGTTGGACTACTTAAATACGAAGTTCAATGTAGTGACTCAGTGAGGACGAAGCTGCACGCGAGTGAAGACGGCATGAAGGTATTTAACCGAGAATAGTTAAACAGGGTAAGATGGCAAACTTGTGAGGGAAAACTGGGGGCGTATCATGTATGTCGTTCGTGTTATTGACGAACTTGAAGATACAGGGTAGTAGGTTTGAAAATAGTGAAGGCTAAAATTATGTGGAGATTGAGGAGAAATTTTACTGATAAAAATAGGATCTCGTATGCCCTCCTGGCCCCGGGAGCGTTGAATTCCTCATGTAAGGTTTCAAGTGGCAAGCATAGAATTTTTAATATCAAGTTATTGAATTACCAAAAGACTATAGACTTGCATTCAACCGTCAAATGAAAATACAGCGCCAAAGGTGAGTAAGACCTTAACACAAGGCATGCGCGATGTCGAGGCGACAGGTGCTGCCGGGTGCATCAGGGCACATGATGTGAACAAAACCTAGGGCTGGCGAACTGTGGATGTCGAATTCACAATTCAAAATTCATCCGTGGCGATCCCGCCTGATCCCGCCTACCGTCTTACTTGTAGATTCATGTTGATTTATGTATCGATAGACCGCCTTCCCGCGTCCATGCGTCTCGACCTTGAGGGATTACAGGAAAGACCTCCATCAGCGATTTTCGAACAATGACAGGAACAAGGAGCCTTGAGGGGAAAATAAGGTTCGCATCAGCGGATTGACCTTAGTAGCATATTTATTGGCAGCGAGTGACGCGCTGAGTGATCGTTCCTTGGCTCAACTTTGAGCTCAGCTCATTCGTCTTTCAAACTGGCAGGCGTATGAAATGTTCAAAGCATCCGAGGGTGATCATGATGCCCCTTCAACAAGGTGACGCCGGACGTCAATTCACCATTCATGTTTCATGTTAAAATCCGCGACTTTGCTATTGTATTCCATTGGCGCAAACAGTATTCCATCAGACCATGCGACCAGCACACTTTTTCCAGGAACTCAGTTTTCGGGGAACTGCGGTCTTTGTTATCTTTGTATTGGATGCTTCTCTAACGGAAATCCTTATGGCTTGCCCAGTGCCTAAAGAAAGTGCAAACTTATTGCAACGGCAAAGAGCTGAGAGACGAAAAAATCGTGAAGTCCATTGAAACTCCGCCAGCGCGTGATGATGTTCAGTAAACGGGAATTGGAAAGTGCGGCAATGTGTGCGGCGATCGTGTGCGGTATGGAAAGCCCGACAGTCAAGCTCGTTTTTGGAACGGGAAGTCCTGACCATCAGCGTCGGCGTGTGTTGCTGCTGCCAGGGACCTCGAACACTACTTTCTGCAGGTAAAATGAGTTGGGTAAGCAACGTGCTGGTTGCAGTGCGTCGTGCTCATTTTCATGTCATAGCGTGGCCACAACATACAAACTTTGCAGTAAAATGTAACTACATATTATTTACACTAAAAGGAAGGCATCTACGTAAAAAAAAGCTATAGAGGGGCATTATAAACTGAGGAACGAAGGAAGTTGCTCTGGGCCTGTGCCAAAAAAACAAAGGTAAACAATGCGCCGCGCATGCTCAAAGCCGTGAATTCTGCTGAATCATGTCATATCGTGGCTACAACGTACTAAATTCCTCTCAAAATTTGATTACATATAATTTAGACTATAGAAAATATGCTTGTCACAAGTCATCGATCATCAGCCGCATCAAGCATTTTGGGAGTTAGTGGTTGCTTGGGAATATCCTCAAAAACCGTCTCAAAACCAGGAAGCCCGGAACCCTGGAGAATTATGTTCCACTCTCAAAGATGCATTATGAGTGTGAGGGATAATTCTTTGAGTCCACCTCGTATCTGAACTAGGTGCTGCATGCACCCCTGCTTCTATCAGAAAATCCAGATAGAGACTAGCACATGAGTGCTTGCGACAGCTGATGGCCATTTAGGCACTAATCACAGTCTGAAGGAAGACATATAAGCACAGTACTAGGTCATGTAACTCTATGGTGAGCACTCGTTAGCAAGTGTGATAAGTTTTTTTTTGATATCACTGTGGATCACCTATATATTATATACCGTTGGATTTTGGCTGGCAAACACGACACGAGGGCCTCGCGTCCGAGCCTCGCAAGCATGGTCATTTCCCAGTATGTATTTCTTCGCATTTTAACTCGGTGGGACACAGTGCACCGCTTTGTATACTATATCCCATTCCATTCCCTTTATCGTGTTCATTCTCCAAGCACCTCCATATTATTGTCACCCCAATACTGAAGTAAGATACTTACCTCCTATTTACTTCATTATCTGTACTCATAATTACCTAGCCTTCATAACTAGCTATTCAATATATCAGTCATTTAGGCACCTAAATACTGAGCCTTCGTAACTGGTATATTCTTATAAGTACGGCTTCAGTGTGCATGGTCAATCAACCATATACATGAGCATTTCAACAGTCCATAATTTGACCCTTTGCAAATTGTTCCAAGTGAGGCGGGGGGAGCCTGAGTGTGGGGCATGTGCACGTAGAGCGTAAGGCATATATATATGTATCATTCTTTTTACTATATTCTCAGCATGGATTCCAAGCTCAAAAGCTGATATATAAAGGAGGTGAATAACTTGATAATTTTATCCGTATCTCTCTTAAGTTGCTGATGCACACAAACACAGCTTTGGACAAGTTGATGGTGCTTGTCAACCCTCGCACTGGGGCTTTCTCAATCTCCAGGTAGTCCATAAGCATTTCTGAACTTCTGCATAGAATGCTTGACAGCTTGGGATGTCTTATGGCATTTCCGAGCTTTGGTATGATGTATTCCTCTGACAAAACCTCAAATCATTGACCGACGGCACTTATTTCATGTCACCATCACTAAATTGTGGAGAATCATATCAGGCGTTACGAACTGCCAAAATGCATTGTAGATGGCCGTCGGCGCTATAAACCGGTTATCATATTATAGGCTGGTTCATAATGCGACACATTGAAAAACAGTGCTAGGTTTAGAAAAAAATCCAGACGTGATATTATGAGTTTGTCATAATGATGGTGGATTATTATGAATCAATACCAGTATTATTGTCAATTGTCAACCAATATCAGATTTTCGGATGCTCACAATGGGTCACAAGCGACACATTGCAAAACAGTGCTAGGTTTTTTTAATATCCCAGATGTGATGTCATGAGTTTGTCACAATGATGCTGATTATTATAATATTATCATCAATTGTCAACAGGGTATCAGATTCTGGAGAGCTCGCAATGCCTCACAAACTTGCTGTTGGGATCAGCTGGCACCCCTACTAAATTTTGAGCACACCATTCAGGTTTCACACTGGGAGGTATGCCAAATTGTTGTATTTCGAGTATATACACAGCTTCTACATAACCACAAATACTAAACCAGCAGTGACTCTCCCATTTTCATCCTAGCCTTGAAGAGACAGCCATGGGCATCTGCCACATCAACACCAAACAAGGAGAAGCAGGGGCAGCATCAACCAGCAACATTGATGCTCATTAAAAAGATGGAGGTGGTGGTTAGGGCTTCACCCTCCCTCCTACTGCAAGTTGGGGTGGTCAGTAATTGGCAATGAAGTGGTATGAGTGGCTCATACTGAATGTTGTGCACAACGAAGGGGCACCAACTGCGTCGATGAGAGTGAAGGAAGCGCTGAGCTCACATAACTAGTATTGGTGTTATTGGAGCTGGCGGAAGGGTGTTGGCCTTACTCTACCAAGGTAGACGTGGGGATGGGTTAGCCATGTCGATATCATGAAATAACGTGGAAGTGGACTGACCGTATCTACAGCAGTTGAGGAGGTAGATTCTGCTGCATCTAGACTGTAAGGACTTGTCATCAACACTCGAGAAGGGGGAAGCTGGTTGAGAAGAAACGTACGAAATAGATGGACTACCCACAGCACTATTCGAAGAGGTGGAAGGCAAAGGACCACGTCCATTGTGCTAAAAGCGGTGGAGGCATGTTTCAGCCAAGTCACATACATTGATAGAAGATAGAGGTGCTGGTTGAGGGGGAGGTGCTCAGGCAGCATCAGCATCAGCCACGAGCGACGTCGAAGCTGGTTGAGGAGATGGAGGCGGCGGTAAGGCGTCACCCGCCCTTTTACTGTGAGGTGGGGTAGTCAGTGGTAGGCAATAGCAGTGGTGTGAGCAGCTCATACTGCGATGGGTGCCGTGTCGCAGTGCAGCAGAAAGGGCCATCTGTCAACGCAGGCCGAGAATCAGTTGTTTGACAATATTGCAGGTGTGGATGTGTGTGGCAGTCTCACCAACATTGACACCGTTCTAGGACGTGAGGCAGCAGTGCGGCGTAGATCATGTCCACAGCGGTTGAGGCGGCCGACATGCCACGTTGTTGGCGTCATCTGATGTGAAGGAAATAGAGCAGTATCGACTGTGCATACCTGCAACTGTTCAGGAGGGAGACTCTGCATCGAGCATTTTCGCAGTAAAAAAGTGTGGTTACGAGAGACGAGGGTGGTCGTGGGGCCATCACCACTGAAGCCGGCTTGTGGGTCGACAGGGCAAGCGAAGCGTTATGGTGGCAACGTCCTCGTAAGCTAGGCAGGAGCATGAAGAATACACTTGCACCACCCTGCAAGGAAGAAAAAGAGTTAGTAACATCGTAGATGGTGGGTTGTGAGGGTACCTGGGGCCTCGTCCTCGTGGCAACTACCACGTCATGATGCATTGACCTCGAACGAGGTTTGGGGTGTTCGTGTGATACCGACAGCAAGGGCGGTACATATCGCTCTGCACCGTGGGGGTCTTCGTAAGCATCTTGGGGGTGTGATGCACCTCGTTGTCGAAGGTGGCGGTCAGTCTGCTATGGCGCGTAATATGTAGTCCTTATAGGCGACAATGAGGTACAAGGAAAGAAAGCAATGGGATCGAAAAGTTGCCAGTTTCGGAATATGAACAGGTCACATGTTGGTTTAGGGTGAGTTTGTTGGACTTGAAGCAATGAAAATTTGACGAAAAGGACGGTCAGTGGCACTACCCAATGGACATTTCGTAGCGGTAATTAAATGTAATTTTGCATGCCATATTATGCACATTTCATATCAGGCCTACAATCCTGCCGAAGGATGATAATGAGCTTTGAACCGTCTAACATCTGACATGCATATGATGATTTTTTTGCAAACCCGGCAACCACCTCACAATCAATTATAAAGTTGTTGTCATATTGTGCCTATCTCATATCCAGCCGACAATCCTGCCAAAGGATGATAATGAGCTATGAACCGTCTAATATCTGACATGCATATTATGATTTTTTTGCAAAACTGGCAGCCACCTCACAATTTAGTTATAAATTCATTGCCATATTAAATTTGTTTTGCATTGGAGAAATAATATTATACCTAATTGATGATGCCACTATAATCCTACAAGTCGCAGATACAAGGTTATAACCTGTTGTCTGGGTGTTATAATATTGTCACAGGTTCGTGAACGTCATATTGCTAAATCGGACTTTCCCCGATTTCCTGATGACATTTATTGTGTATAAGTAGTGTTTGGAAGTCCGGTTACAAGACCGGAAAAAGACCGTAACCGGACCGGACCAAGACCGCAAAAAGACCGGACCACAGGTCCGGTCTTTTCATTTTTGAGATGTAAAGACCGCAAAAAGACCGGTCTAAGTGAACCGGTTTTGACCGGTCTTAACCGGTCTTTTGTAGCCCCGTAAATACCCTTTAAAACGCACCTAAGTACATATTATTCGGTCAAAGACTGACAGAGATATGATTAAAAATGTAAAATACGACCCAAAATAGTAGATGTACCAAACTTATTTTATAGAAACACCAATTTGTAATGAAAATTAACGTTCTTGGGCTCATTTTGAAGGTAGGAATAATGTCAACAAAGTTACCGACTCATAATTGTAAAATATTTGCTGTAAGACCGGTCTTAAACCGGTTAAAACCGGTGCAGACTGAGACCGGTTAAAACCGCGGTCTGCAGTCTTTTTGTGGTCCGGTCCGGTCTTTTTGACATCTGGGAAAAGGGTAGACCGGTTACGGTCCCGGTTAAGGCCTTGGGGGGTCAAAAAACTGGACCAGACCGGACTTTCAAACACTATGTATAAGATAACCAGAAATGATTGCATTTCTTTCATAGCTCACTCTCATAATTCATATTTGAGAGCAGAACATGATTCTCCAGTGTTCCGGGCTTCCTGGTTTTGAGACGGTTTTTGAGGATACTGTAGTATTTCATTCAATTTGGCAGGGCCTGTGACGCATCACCACACTGCTGAAAATTTGGTTTCAGCACTTTCACTGCTGGGGTGGGACTATTTAGAGGGGGGGTCAAAATAGTTGGGTGGATTGTTTGAATTTTGCTGTGTCATCTGAATGATCACGTGTGCTCCTTATAAGGAAATTCATGTGACCTGGCAAAATTCAAACAATCTGCCGAAATATTTTGCCCCCCCCTCTAAATAGTCCCACCACAGCAGTGTTTCAGAATTTGGCTGTGACAAGGCCAGAAATTTGGCAGTACAGTGCTGCAGGCCGCAAAATTTTACCATGTTGAGTTTCTGATCACCAAATGGTTTCGGCACAGGAAAAAAATTTTGTGTTACAAGCATTATATTTCAGCAATTTTGGAGGCCACATGATGCATTACTGCCGAATTGAATGAAATACTACAGTATTCCCAAGCAACCACTAACTCCCAAAATGCTTGATGTGGCTGATGATCGATGACTTGTGACAAGCATATTTTCTATAGTCTAAATTATATGTAATCAAATTTTGAGAGGAATTTAGTACATTGTAGCCACAATATGACATGATTCAGCAGAATTCATGGCTTTGAGCATGTGTGGTGCATTGTTTACCTTTGTTTTTTTGGCACAGGCCCAGAGCAACTTCCTTTGTTCCTAGTGATTGTCACGGGTAACCCTGGGGTTTTCCAGGGCTACCCGTACCCGTACCCACGCAAACCCGTACCCGCTACCAAGGGTAGGGGTTTCGGCAGGTCATGGTAAGGGTTTTATAAAACCCACGGGTACATAGACCCGTTCGCAGGTATCGTAAAGAAAGTGACCTGTAAACCTCACAAGTGCAGTGCGAGTGTCAATTGACACTGCCGTGCAGCCTTGCGAGGTTAGGAAAGTCATAATATGGCAATGGGGTGCAGGGCATGCACCCCGGCACTCCCTCATTGTAGTTGTGGTAGCGAGGGAGTGGTGGCAGCACGAACGGGGTCGAAACACCTATGAAAACCGACCTCCGGCTCGCTCCTGCCAGTGAGGGAGGTGACATGGCACGAACGGGATTGAAACATGTATGAAAACCAACCTCCGGCTCACTCTTGTCAGCGAGGGAGGTGCTGCCGGCATAGCGGGGTCGAAACGCCCATAGGAACCGACCTCCGGCTCACCCATGCCAGTGAGGGAGGTGGCGGCACGAAAAGGGTCGAAACGCTCTGTAAAAACTACCTCCGGCCAGCGAGGGAGGTAGGGGCAGTGTGAACATTGGGTCTCATGGTAGATAGGACACTTTTTACACACCTCGCGGGTCTCCCATAGCATGGGTCTCCCCTCTTGTTTCTACTTGTCCCCAACCCATACGTGGTGCCACACCCATCTGAAAACTAATGACATCGAAGCCTACATCCCTCGTTGGAGAGGAGAGGCAAGGTGGCATTCATCCTGCCATTTTCGTTGAGTCCTGAGTGAGGTTGTGGTAGTGGTGAAGGGAGATCAACCGTGTTGATCATGGTTGATCACGATTAAAACTCCGATCAAAAACCCGCCGTCAACCTGGCAGGTAAACCACCAACCTGTGCTGAGGGTACGGGTATGGCGAGGGTCAGATAAATCCAACCCGTACCCTTACCCCAGCGTACCCTACCCGTAACCCGCACGGGTTTCAAAACCCGTGACAATCACTATTTGTTCCTCAGCTTATAATGCCCCTCTATAGCTTTTTTTTACATAGATGCCTTCCTTTTAGTGTAAATAATATGTAGTTACATTTTACTGCAAAGTTTGTATGTTGTGGCCATGCTATGACATGAAAATGAGCATGACGCACTGCAACCAGCATGTTGCTTACCCAACCCATTTACCTGTGGAAAGTAGTCCCTGGCAGCGGCAACACACGCCGACACTGATGGTCAGGGCTTCCATTCCAAAAACGAGCTTGACTGTCTGGCTTTCCATACAGCTTATGTATATGCAGTAAATGTTATCTGATACTGGCCTAATTTACTCTGGGAGCTGTTATATCAGTTATATCATGTGTGTGAGTACCCTTTTGATCTGTTTACCAATTGCACTTGTTTCTCTAGTCATGTTGGCATGCTCAAATTGCCTGCCCTCTATTGTGTTGGGGCCGATGACCAAGAAGACGATATTGGTTTAATCTAGAAATGACATTGCCCACTCAGCCGCCATTCTCCTGGAGAAGGGCCAGCTCAAGTATGACTACCAATCTGGATGCTTTACAAGCATGAGACTGGGAAGAATCGCGTCAATACTATTATATGACATATAGTGCTTGGAAGTCCGGTCCAGTCCAGTCTTTTGTCCAAATTTCACAAGACTGGGACCAGGACCAGTCTTCACAGGTTGAAAGACCATGAAAAACCGGACTGAACTGGCATCAACTGGTCCAGTGCAGTTTTAGTCGGTTTTTTATGGTTGAAAGACTGGTCTCAACCAGTTGCAGTCTCAACCGGTCAGCAACTGGTCCAGACCAGTCTTTGTAGGTTTAGAATATATATTATATTTCTACTATACTATCTACATTGCTGTCTTGTCGTGCTAGGTTTCATTTGCATCTGGCCACACCCCCTCCGACCTCGCATGAATGACAGCTGTTGTCCATTCACTTCTACACCAACTCCACTTGAGCTTACCCTACTCGAATCTGTACTCCTCGACATCCTTCCCAAAGAACCCACCACACACAATCCAAGCATATACATTGAAGAAGACACCATCCATCATCAGGAAAAAGGGGTTTCGTCCTGGAGAAACCTAGGTTGCTCTGGGTGTCTCTAGAGACTATAAAGACTTCAAAGATACAAAGACCCCCAGGCAGGCCTTGGAGAAAGGTCCCCTAGGTCTGAAT
>Ga0307509_10007200_pt1 | contig 14646 bp, 9 predicted proteins | sample 10_EM_MG_FD_202245 | JGI IMG/M metagenome (GOLD analysis project Ga0307509, IMG submission 202245) | Populus trichocarpa ectomycorrhiza microbial communities from riparian zone in the Pacific Northwest, United States - 10_EM | ecosystem: Host-associated > Plants > Roots > Unclassified | place... | reverse complement strand
GTGTTGAGCCTCGTCGAAGGTCCGACTGGGCACTGGATGCTGCCGGTGCTGTATGTGGTTGTCGCCGTCGTAGGTCCGCTCGCGGTGCCGCCGTGCGTCCGGTTCTTCAGCGCCCTGCAACGGGAGCGGTTCCGGGCGGTGCTCGAGGTCGAGATCACGCCGCCGAGTCACGACCCGGGCACCGGTTGGCGCCGGCTGTTCCGGCCGTGGATCGCCGGCTCCACCTGGCGCCAGATTGCCTACCACCTGCTCGCTCCGGTGCTGGGCGGGCTGGGCGGCTTGATCGTCCTGCTCTGCTGGACGGCATTGGTGCTGGTGGCCCTGTGGAGCGACGGCCTCTCCGGGCCGTGGTATCCGCTGGGGTTCGGCGGCGCCATAGTGTTGTTGCTCGCCGCGCCCTGGGTGGCGCGCGGGGTTGCCGCGGCCGACACCGCCGCGGCCCGGCGCTTGCTCGGCCGCGATCACGCCGAGGAGCTCGCGGAGCGGGTCGAGTCCCTGGCGCGCAGCCGTGCCGACTTGGTCGACGCCGCCGACACCGAACGCCGTCGCATCGAGCGGGACCTGCACGACGGCGTACAGCAGCGTCTTTTTTCTCTGGCGTTGCATCTGGGGATGGCCCGCAATACCGTCACCGGCCTGCCGCCAGAGGTTCAGGAGATCATCGCCGTGGCGCACGACGAGGCCACGGCGGCGCTGGCGGAACTGCGCGACTTCGTCCGTGGGCTGCATCCGGCCGTGCTCAACGACCGGGGGCTCGACGCCGCGCTTTCGGGCGTCGCCGCGCGGGCGCCGCTGCCGGTGAAGCTGCGGGTCGACATCGCCCCGCGCTGCTCGCCGAGCATCGAGGCGATCGCCTACTTCGCCGTCTCGGAAGCGTTGACCAATGTCGCCAAGCACGCGCAGGCGAGCCGCGCCGAGGTAGCCGCGCAACGCGTCGGCGATCGGCTCATCATCACCGTCACCGATGACGGCCGAGGCGGCGTAGCGGTCGCCGGCACCGGGCCGCGCGGGCCATCGGAACGGGTGGCGGGCGTCGACGGGGCCGGCAGTGGACTGCTGGGGCTTTCGCAGCGTGCGGCGGCGGTCGATGGCAGGCTGACGGTTGTCAGTCCGCCGGGTGGGCCGACAATCGTTACCGTGGATCTCCCATGCGAGTAGTGCTTGCCGAAGACTCCGTTCTGTTGCGGGCCGGGCTCACCAAGCTGCTTACCGAGGGTGGCTTCGAGGTGGTCGCCGCGGTGGCTGACGCTGAGCAACTGCTGAGCGCCGTCGACGCTTACCGGCCCGACGTCGTGGTGATCGATGTGCGGATGCCGCCGACGCATACCGACGAGGGCATTCGGGCCGCGCTTGTCATTCGGCGGCAGCATCCGCGGATCGCGGTTTGTGTGCTCTCCCAGTATGTCGAGGAGCGGTATGCCACCGATCTGCTCTCGGTCGACACCAGTGGCGTGGGGTACCTGCTGAAGGACCGGGTCGCGCAGGTGTCGGACTTCCTTGACGCGCTGCGCCGGGTGGCCGCCGGCGGCACGGCGCTGGACCCCGAGGTTGTCGCTCAATTGCTGGTTCGGCGGCGTGACGACCCGATGCGGCGCCTCACCCCGCGCGAACAGGAGGTGCTGCGGCTGATGGCGGAGGGCCGCTCCAACCACGGCATCACGGCGGCCCTCCAGGTGAGTCACAGTGCGGTCGAGAAGTACGTGAGCAACATCTTCGCCAAACTCGACCTGCCACCCACCGACACGGACCACCGTCGTGTTCTGGCCGTTCTCAAGTACCTGGGCACGTAGCGAGGCGTCGCCCCCGTGGGGGCAGTGCCGCCTGGCGTTCGCCGCCGACTTGAGCGCCTCGTCGGGCTGGCTGTGTCGTGGCGGGGTGTTGGTGGTGGGCGCCTTGTCAGCTGCCTGTGCCGCGCATCGACAGGGTGCGGTCGGCGATGGAGCCGCTGCCGTTCAGGTCCCAGCGGGTTCCGGCGGCGAAGACCGTTGGGCCGGTGGTCGTCGCGGCGGCGGAGTAGAGCAGGCCGCCGATCGGTTGCTGCGGCACGGTCTCGTTGGTGAACGCCGTGCCGTTCCATCGCTGGACGATCGGCTGGGTCTGCCCGCTGGATGAGGCGTAGCCGACGGCCCACACCTGGTTCGGCGCGACGCCGGCTACCCCGTACAGGATGTTGTTGCCGGATCCGCCGGTCGGCGGGGTGGGGATCTCGGACCAGGCCGAGCCATTCCAGTGGTACGCCACCGGCGCGGAGTAGCCGTTCTTCGAGCCGACCGCCCACACGTCGTTCGCCGACAGCGCCGCTACCGAGTGCAGGAAGGTGCCGGATCCCGACTCCGGCATGGGCGTCTCCGTCCAGGCCGTCCCGTCGTAGTGGATCGCCAGCGGGTGTCCGAGCACGCCGTGCTCGCCGCTGTTGGTGTAGTAGCCGACCGCCCAGACGTCGTTCGGGCCGCTGCCGGCGACGCCCTCCAGCGTGGTGCCGGACGTTCCCGGATCCGGCGCGGTCACCTGCGACCAGGCACTCCCGTTCCAGTGCAGCACCAGCCCCTCGCCGTGCAGGCTGCTGTCGTAGTACCAGCCGACCGCCCAGGCGTTGCCGGCGGAGAACGCCTTCACCGCGTACAGCTGCCGGAAGTTTGTTCCTGGCTGGGGTGTCGCGATGGTCGACCAGGCGGTGCCGTTCCAGTGCGTCGCGAGCGTGGTACGCGGCATCCCGTTGACGCCGGACGAGCCGTTCGCGTAGCCGACCGCCCACGCGTCGGTCGCCGAACTGGCGTCGACGTCGCGCAACTCGTTGTAGTACTGGGTGGCGTTCGGGCTGGTCACGGTCGACCACGCGGTGCCGTTCCAACGCTCGATCAGGGTGCGCGGCGCGGCCAGGTTGGTGTCGTACCAGCTGCCGACCGCCCACGCGGAGGTGGCCGACAGCGCGGCGCTGCCGTAGAGCTCGTTGGCGATGCTGCCGCGGTTGGGCGTGGACAGCACGGACCACGAGGTGGCCGCGGCAGCCGGCGCGGCCGTACCGACCGTCACGAGCAGACCGGCCGTGAGCAGGCCCGCCGCCGACGCGCCCCGCAACATGCCGATACCCATCGTTGCCCACTCCCGACACCGCGGCGCGCGTCGTGCACGCCGACCGCGAGCAGTGTGGGCCCGTCCCCTGATGCGGTGCTGGAACGGCGCTGAAGCACCGGCCGGGGGAGCGGGTCAGTCGGAGCGGGAGTCGATGTTGCTGAACGACACCTCGGCCGTGTTTGCCCCGCCGGTGGTGGTCACGCCCAGCTGAATGCGGCCCTTGGCCAGGTCGGGGGCCGTCACCGCGCCTTGCACGGCGTCCTGGCCGTCGATGGTGACGACGGCGTGCTGGTCGGCGATCACGATGGCGAGAGCGTGCGGGCTGCCCGGTTGCAGCGCGGTCGACGAACTCTTGCCCAGGGTGGTCAGCAGGACCCCGTCCAGCTCCTCCAGCTCCACCTGGTCGGCGCAGGCCGTCAGCTGGTAGCCCCCTCGATCGCCGAGGTAGCGGAACCAGACCATCGCGCAGGCATCCGCGTTGGCCAGCTCGACACGTACGGAAATGGACTGGTTTCCGGTGAAACTGTCGTCGGGGCCCGGACACTGCACCGTCGACCGGCCCTTGACCCGGGCGTGCAGCTGACCGCTCTCGAACTTGCATGCGCCGGACGCCGTGGCGCTCTCCTTGAACCGGCCCGGCCCGCTCAGCGGATCGAAGAAGGACGCGCCGCGCAGGCTCGGGGCGCCGGTCACCGGCGCGACCTTGGTCTGCGGTTCGGTCGCGTGGGCCGCCGGCTCGCCGTTGGTCCGGGCGTACGCGACGGTCGCCGCGGCCACCGAGGCCACCATCACGGCGCCCACCGCATACGCCAGGCGCCGCCCCGTGACCCGGGTCGGGGAGGCCGTCGCCCGCCGTCGCCTCCTCGGCTGCGGCTCGGCGACCGGCAGGGGAGCGGGGATGCGGTGCGAGCCGGTGGTGGTCGCCGGTTTCGGGCCGTCGGCGATCACCTGCTCGAGCAGATTGCGCGCGTCGAAGCGACCCGTGGCCCGCCGCGCCTTCGGGCCGGCGTGCGGCGCGTTGACCGCGAGCAGTTGTTGCAGCAGGTCGTTGGCGGCCGGCCGGTCGCCCGGATCCTTGGCGAACGCCTGGCGGACCAGCTCGACCAGCGAGTCGGGCACCCCGCGCAACTCGGGGGCCTTGGTGAGGATCTGGGCGGCGGTCGCCACCGGCGTGTCGCCGAGGAACGGGTTGCGCCCGGTGCCGGCGAAGACGATCACCCCGCCCCAGGCGAAGATGTCGGCCGCCGGCGTCACCGGGCCGACGTCGGGGTCGAGCCGTTCGGGCGCCATGAAATCGACCGTGCCCACCCAGCGGCCGGGCCGGGTGTGCGTGGTGGTGGCCTCCAGCGCCCGGGCGATGCCGAAGTCGATCACCTTGGGCAGGCCGAGCGCCAGCAGGACGTTGCTCGGTTTCAGGTCGCGGTGGATGACGCCGGCGCCGTGGATCGCGGTCAGCGCGGCCGCCACGCCGACCGCGACGCCGTGCAGGTCGCCGGGGGACATCGGGCCCCGCTCCTCGACCACGTCCTGCAGGCTGGGACCTTCCACGTACTCCACGACCAGGTACGGCGTCTCGTCGTCGGGATCGGCGTCCAGGACCGCGGCGGTGCAGAACGACGGGACCTGCCGGGCCCGCTGCACCTCGCTGCGGAACCGGGCGCGGAACTCCCGGTTGTTGGCGTGCTCGGGCCGGATCGCCTTCACGGCGACGGGCCGGCCATCGAGGTCGCGGCCGAGGTAGACAGTGCCCATCCCGCCCTCGCCCAGGCGGGACAGCAGGCGGTACTCGCCCAGCCGTCGCGGGTCGGTGGGCCGCAGCGGGCTAGTCGTCATGGGAGGTGCTTCCACCCGAGGTTGTTGGCATACCCATCCCGTACGCGAAGGAAGCTCACTTAAGGTGACGACTTCCGATCTGGACGGTCCCTGATCTTACGACCGTCGGTCCCGCAAAGGCGCACGTGGCCGCCATTATTTTCCGTACTCTTCTTGTTACTCGCGGGTTTTGGCACATTGACGCTTGCCAATACGCAGCGTGAGGCGCGGAGGTCTGGGGGGTATGTGGCAATTGCCCAAGGGCACCCTTCCCGCCGGATCGAGCGTCGATCGCGACGAGCACCAGGACCGGGCCGGATCGCCGGCCGGCCGCCGGCCGGCCGAGGAGGCGTCGCCGCATCGCCCGGATCGGCAGGCCGACCAGCCAGCCGATCACGGCGTACGCGAACTGTTGGAGGACCGGCTCGACAAGAGTGTGACCGAGGTTCATGACTCGATCCTCGGTGGCCGATATGAGAAAAGGTCTGAACCTCAGCGACGGCTCAGGAGATCGTGAAGCTGGGCGGCCTGCGGGGCCCGCAACTCCTGATAGCCCTCCCACGCCAGGGCCCACTGCCGGTGTGCCTCGTAGGCATCGCCGGCCTGGGCGGCCGCATCGCCGAGGTGGTGGTGCGCCCGCGCCGCCTCGAAAACGCTGCCCGAGCGATGAGCCGCCGTGACCGCCTGCTCCAGCGCCGCCACGGCTCGGTCCGGATCGCCGACGCTCCGGTAGATCTCACCCAGCGCATTGAACGTCATCGCGGCGTCCATGCGCAGGTCGAGTCGCTCGAAGACCTCCAGGGCCGCCAGGAGATCGGCGATCGCCTCGGTGGAGCCGCCCAGCTCGGCCTCGGCCAGGCCGATCCCGCGCTGCGTGATCGCCGCATTGCGTTCGGAGCCGGTACGACGGTAGAAGTCGTAGACCGGGCGCATCTGGTCGAGGAAGCCCCGGTGGTCCCGAGCCGTGTACCTGAGCCAGGCCAGGTTGGCCCGGGCGGTGTTCTCCCCGTGCTCGTCGCCGGCCTCCGTGAACAGTTCTCGCGCTCGCTCGTAGTGCTCGGCGGCGCGCCGCGGATCCCGCTGGTCGAGGTAGGCGAGACCGATGTTGTTGGTGATCATGGCCTCGGCCCGCCGATCGCCGCACCGGCGAGTGGCCGCCAGCGCCGCCTGATGCGTGGCAGTCCACGGCTGCCAGCGCTTCGCGAGGTAGTAGTACCCGCGCAGCGTGTACGCCAGCTGCCAGCACAACTCGTCCCAGCCCGCCTCGGCCGCCTCGAGGCACGCGTCCCGGAGGTTGTCGTTCTCGGCGGAGAGCCACCGCAGGGCGCTTTCGTAGTCCGGCAGGCTCGGGACGGCCGTTTGCCGGTCGAGCAGGTCCAGCGGCACCCGGTGGCGGTGCGGTGTGATCCGCCGGTCGGCGGCATCCGCCGTACGCAGGAAGTAATCGGCCAGGCGGTGCAGCGCCGACGACCGTTCGGCCTCCGGAATTGTCGACGAACCCCGCTGCCGGGCGAAGACCGCGACCAGATCATGGAAGCGGAACCGGTCCGGCCCGTGATCGGTCACGAGGTGACGTTCGGACAGGTACCGCAGGTGGCGCAGCGCCTCTCGCTCCGGAATGTCGGCCAAGGCCGCCGCGGAGCAGGCGTCGAAGGATCCCTTGAGGTGCAGGCCGAGGAGCATGAAGGTACGCGCCTCGGGGCCGGGCAGGTCGCAGAGCGAGACACGGAATGATGCCGTGACGCTGCGGTCGTCGTCATCGAGCTCGCCGAGCCGATCGGATTCCACGGAGAGCGCATCCTCCAACGCTTTCAGTGAGTAGTCCTGGCTCGCACGGTAGCGGGCGGCCGCGATCCTGATCGCGAGCGGCAACCGGCCGCACAGATCGACGATCCGGCGCAGAACCTCGTCGGGGCCGGGCTCGTCCGGTAACGCTTCGGCCCCCGCCACGGCGCGGAAAAGCTCCGCCGCCTCCGCCGGGCCGAGCACGTCGAGCGCCAGCACCAACCCGTCGTCGAGTGCGCTCAGCCGCCGCCGGCTGGTGACGATCGCCGCGCACCCACCCGGCCGGGGAAGAACCGGGCGCACCTGCGCGGCATCGTGGACGTTGTCGAGCACCAGCAGCAGCCGGCGGCCGTCGATGAGGTCGTGATAAAAGGCAGTCAGCTCGTCGAGGTCGACCGGGATCAGGCGAGCGTCCACCCGGAGGCGGCGGACGAGCCGGTCCAGGGCCTCGGCGGCGGTCAGGGCGCCCTGATGCTCGGTGTATCCGTGCAGGTCGAGGAAGATCACCCCGTCCGGAAAGGACCCGGACAGCGCGTGGGCGGCGCGTACGGCCAACGCGGTCTTGCCCGAGCCGCCCATGCCGTGGATGGCGCAGAACGGAGCCCCGGGCGGATTGCCGACCGCGTCGATGATCCGGCCCAGTTCCTGGTCGCGGTCCGTGAAGTGCCGATCGGGCCGGGGCAGGCCCGATATGGGCCGCTCGTGCGTGGCGGCGACCGGCGCCGCCGGTCGCACCGTGACGGCGTTGCCCGCGCTCCGGAGCGCCCGCTGGTGCGCGGCCCGCAAATGTTCACCGGGTTCGAGCCCGAACTCGTCGGCCAGCCGCCGGTGCACCCGGCGATAGACCTCGCCCGCGTCGTCCCGGCGCCCGAGTGCGGTCAGCGCGTCGATGAGCAGGGCGGCGGCGCCCTCGCGCAGCGGCCCGGCGCCTACGTCGTCCCGCAGCAGGCGGACCACCTCGTCGGCTCGGCCCAGCTGCGCCTCGATCCCGGCGAGCGTCTCGACCGCGACGAGCCGTTGCTCGGCCATGTCGCGGCGCAAGGGCTCGAGCCGATCGCCGACGTCGGACAACGGCTCGCCCCGCCACAGGTCGAGAGCCTCGTGCAGCAGGGTCGCCGCCTCGTGCGGCTCGTGCTGTTCGCGTACGGTTCGGGCCTTCGCCACGAGCCCGCGGAACCGGTGCCAGTCGACCGCGTCGGGATCCACGAGCAGGCGGTAGCGGGGACGGCGGCTCTCCAGCGCCGCGCCCACGTCCGCGCGATTCAGGACTTTCCTCAGTGCGGAGACGTAGTGGTAGGCGCTGTCCCGGGTGGCTCCGCCCGGCGAACCCCAGACCGACGAGATGATCTCCTCGAGCGACGCGCCGCTCTCGCCACGCAGGAGGAGCACGGCCAGGACGGCTCGGGCCGTGGCGCCGCCGACGTCGAGCGATCCGTCGCCGGGCAGCACCCGGACCGGCCCCAGGAGGGTGAAGCGAACCGCGGTGTGCAGCATTCACCATCTGTACCGCATGCATCACTGAATGTGAATTTCAGATCCGCTTCAGACGTACGGAAGACCGACTCACGGATGCCCGATCGACGGTCGAGTCACCCGATCGACGTCGACAGGAGAATGTCATGGGCGCCGAGCAGATCCCGGATACGTCTGCCGCCACGCAACGAGTGCTCGTCGAACTGAGGGAAACCGGCGTGGAGATCGCCGTCAGCGGAGAACCGGCCGCCGTCGCGGCTCTGCTCAAGCGGCTCCGGCCGGGTCGCCGGCCCGCCTGCGCGGGTAGTTCCTTTGCCACGCTCACCCAGCAGCAGACGACCGTCGCGACACTGGTCGGCCAGGCCCTCACCAACCAGCAGATCGCCAACCGGCTGAACATCTCGCCGCACACGGTCAATTACCACCTTCGACAGATCTTCCGGAAGCTGGCGATCGGCTCCCGCGTGCACCTCGCCATGCTCGCCCGTTCCGATCACGAAGGGCATGACGGTGGACGGCGGTAGAGTTGCTCGGCGTGACTTCCTCGATCCCGCGCTTTTCCGCCGTGTTGTTCGACTGCGACGGCGTGCTCGTCGATTCCGAGCCGATCACGAATGGTGTTCTGCGAGAGATGCTGATCGGGCTCGGCTGGGAGATCTCCGAGCGGGACTGCATCGACCTGTTCGTCGGCCGGTCGCTCAAGGACGAGTGGGCGGTGATCTACCAGCACACCGGCTTCCGGATCGACGACGCCTGGCTGGCGAGCTTCCGCGCCCGGCGGGACGCGGCGCTGCGGTCCGGCCTCGTGCCGATCGCCGGGGCCCGGGACGCGGTCCAGGCCGTGTCCGCGCTGATGGGGGACCGGTTCGCCTGCGTGACCGGGGCCGACCGGGGCAAGGTCGAGATGCAGCTGAAGATCGCCGGGCTGGATCGGTACTTCGGCGGCCGGGTCTTCAGCGGCATGGAGGTGCCCCGGAGCAAGCCCGCGCCCGACGTCTACCTGGCCGCCGCGGACGCCCTGCGGATCGATCCGGCCGCGGCGCTGGTGATCGAGGACTCGGTCGCCGGCGTCACCGCCGGGGTGGCCGCCGGGGCGACGGTGTACGGGTTCGCGCCCGCGAGCCCGACCCACGCGGCGCCGGAGGTGCTGCGGGCCGCCGGGGCCGCCGTCGTCTTCACGAACATGTCGGAGTTGCCGGATCTGATCCGCTGATCAGCCGATCTTCTGTGGCTTGCCCCAGCCCGCTTCCCGCGACATCGGCTGGCCGATCAGGCCGGACAGATCCGTACCGGGGGAAATGGCCATCGCGACCTGCTCGCCGCTCTCCCCGGGCAGCTTGGCGCAGGTCCACTCGTTTCCCGGGGGCACCTGCTGCTGGCAGACGGACAGCGGTTTGAACTGATTCTCGCCCACTCTCAGGAAGACCCACGCCGTCCCGCCCTGATCCGCGCGGACCTGGACGCTCGGCTGGTCGACGGCGTTCTGGTCCGGGCTGGTCGGCTGGTTGTCCGGGGCCGTCGGCGGCGCCTGGGTGGCCTCGGTCGGCGGCTTGACCACCGCGGCCGGTGGCTTGACCACCGCCGTCGGCGGTGCCGTGGCGACGACCGCGGCGGCCGCGTTGTCCGGGCGTCCGAACAAGTAGCCGACCAGGAAGACGACCGCGGCCGCCAGGACGGCCGCGCCGGCGGCGACCCACGGGAACCACCGGCTGCGCCGCGCGGCCCGCAACTGTTCGGACAACCGCCCGGCCTTCTCGGCCGGCGGCCGGCCGGCGTCGGCCCAGCGGTCGACCGCCGCGTCCCGGATCCGGCTGCCGCGGGGCGCCGCCGCACCCAGCATCCGCGCCAGCTGATCCGACTGCCCCTCCCGGACCAGCCTGGCGGCGTGCCTCTCGGCCTTGGCGTCGCTCAGTTCCCCGGCCAGCCCCCCGCCGTAGAGCAGCCACAGCAGGCGCTTCAGCAACTCGGTCCGGGCGGTCACCTCGACGAACTCGGTCAGCTTGTCGATGGTCGCGAGGTCGGCGCGCGGATGGAGGACCGACCCTTGCTGCACCACCATCTCCTCCAGACGGCGCAGTTCCCGGGTGAACACGGCGACGTGCGGAGCCTCGAGCAGGTCCGCCAGCGGCGAACGCTCGGGCGGGGCGGCCGGGGGCTGTCGCGGCACCGTAGGAAGGCTCGTCGCCTGCCGCGGGCGAGCGACCGGCACATCGACGATCGAGTCGTCGGGTGGCCGATTGTGGGCAAGATAGCCGACGACGTGGCGGGCCAGCGCCAGGTCGGCCTGGTTGACGCGGGGCTGGGCCAGGTCGACGATGACCCGTTTGATGTCGCCCGCCCCGATCTGCGGGGCCGGCAGGAACACGATGCCGGGCAGCGTTCCGGCGCCGGTGTCGTGCTGATCCTCGTAGGTCGAGAAGGACCAGTTGGGGCGGTCGTGGAAGCGGTGCGGCAAATAGTGCGCGGCGATCCGGTGCAAAGCCCAGACGATGGCCAGGCGTTCCGGCTCGACGCCGCCGATGACGCTCAACGCGGCGGTCGGATTGGGGAGCAGGCCGGCCAGCACGCATGCCACGTCGTTCTCGAATTCGCGCACGCGGGACAACTGATCGGCGAGGGCGGCGGCCCCCCGCACCTGCGCGGCGGACAGCGGCGGGCTTTGGCCGTTACCGGGCAACTCGTCCGGCCAGCCCTGCGAGCTGAGACCGATCGCGGCCTGGAGGTCGAGCACCTCGGTCCGGCCGATCAACGCCATCGAGTTGTTGCGGCCCTCGGTGACGCCGGTCGTGGCGCGGCGCACCCAGGCCGCGTAGCCGTCGGAGAAGACGTGGTAGGAGTACCCGGCGGACGGCAACGGGGCACCCGGCACCGGATAGATCCGGACGCTGTTCTGCAGCCGTTTGTTCCACTTGTCCTTCTCGGTGGGATCGAGGTAGGAGCTGAGGACCAGCCCCAGCCCGCCATCCGGCCGCCAGGCGAAGTGCGCTTGATTGACTTGTGTGTCGACGATCGGGCCGGTCATCGCGAACCCACTCTCTCGGCCTCCGGGCCGAGGATCATGCCGCTCATCGCGAGGATCGACACGAGCGGCTGCAGGACATTGACGGGGTGGATGCCGCGGACGAAGCGGGCCGACGTGCCCTCGGTGCGTACCGCGTCGCCCCCGCTCGCCGAGACGAAGTGCAGCGTGCACCGGCGGAACGCCGAGAACGGGCGCAAGGAGCCGTAGGCCTTGCTGTAGTGCAGGAAGGCGTACACGTCGCGGCTTTCCGCCCGCAGGCGGGCCGCGTTGAGGCCGTGCTCGCCGCGGTGGCGCAGCCACCGGTCGATCGGGGGGACGTAGCGGAGCCGGTCCGACTTGGTCACCGCGATGGCGGCCGGGATCCGGTCGGCGCCCGGCACGCCCTTGAGCCGCTCGATCGCCAGCTCGAACGACCAGCCGCCGTCCTTGGGCGCCGGGCCACCCGGGTCGGCCGGGTCCTCCAGGCCGTGTACGAAGATCACCGCGTTGGCGGCGGCGAGGAACCGGGTGGCCGGGTTGAGCGCGCCGACGCTCTCCAGGTCCTCCCCGGCGACGTCGAAGAAGGTGATCGGCCGCGGCCGGCCGTTCGGGCCGCGGGCGAGCAGGATGTCGGCCGCCTCGGTCACGCCCCGGCGGGTGCCCGGCAGCGCCGTGCCCTCCTCCAGCGGCTTGACGTAGAGGCTCTGGAAGGCGTTGTGCCGGCGGAAGTCGAGCGCCGAGGTCTGCACGTCGTACGGCAGGAGCCCGTCCCGGTACGCTTCCCGGATCATCGCGGTGAGCAGGTGGGTCTTGCCCGCCGACGAGGCGCCGATCAGGCCGACGACCAGCGGATCGGGATGGTCGAAATAGGTCGCGGGCAGGTAGTGCTCGCCCATGTCGCGGGACGGATGCGGGCACTTCAGATAGCCGGTCACCCTCGTCTGGGCTTGGCGGGCCGGTGGCATCCGGGAGATGTCCTTCGCCTCGTAGGCGGTGTTCTCCTCGTTGTAGAGGTAGACCGTCGAGGCCGGCGACCAGGGGAACTCGTCGGCGCAGACCGGGCAGCGAACGTGTGTCATCGCGGACCCACCCGACCGGCCATCGCGACCAGCAGCATCGGGGCGAGGTATCGGCGCCAGACGCCGCGTTTACGCGCCGGGACCGGCCGGGGCGGGACGATCCCGTGGTCGCCGGCGCCGCCGACCACCGCCGCCGCCGGGGGGTGCGCCGGGGCGCAGAGCCCGTCGAAGACGCGCCGGCCCTCGGCCAGGGCGGCCTCCGGGTCGGTGACCGGCGGGGCGGTCACCGGCACCTTGAGGCGGCGGAGCAGATCCTCGGCGTACGGCCGGTGGCCGACCGGCTGGTAGACGTCCTGGAGCAGGATGCGCAGGCTCTCCGGGTCGTGGCCGTGGTCGGCCAGGGTGCTCGCCTCGCCCATCACCAGCTGCCGGATGACCCGGCCGGCCAGCAGCACGTCGTCGCGCACGTCGACCGGGCCGGGCTCGCCCGCGGTCCGCCGGGGCTCGCCCGCGAACTGGGCCGACTCGAAGTCGACGAGTCGCACGCCGGTGCCGGTCCACCAGAGGCTGCGCAGGGTCACCGCCCCGTGCACCACCCCGGCCGCGGCGGTCAGTTGCAGCGCGCGGAGCAGTCCGATCTGCACCTGCCGCCGCCGGTGGTCGTCCAGGCCGGACATCTCCGGCACCGGCTTTCCGGCGTACGCGTGCAGCAGCGCGAACGGCTCCTCGACGTCCATGTTGTATCCGGCCAGGCGAGCCAGCTCGGGCGGATATTGCCGGCTGTACACATAGCCGAGGTGGGCCCCGGCCCGGACCTCGTTGTCGAGCAGGTCGAACAGGTGGCGGTCGCGGCCGCCCTCGTCGCGCGGCACCGACTTCAGCACGAAGGTGTGGCCGCCGGTGCTGACCAGCCGCTGCCGGAGCGCGGAGCCGGGCGAGCCGAACGGGCCGTCGTCGGTGAACTCCACGGCGCGCGGCCGGCCGGACAGGTCCCGCAGCCGCAACGCGATCGTCGTACCGGTCACCTAGAACTCCCCCCGTACCGACTCCGGCCGCAGTGGCACCAGCCGCAGGGCTCCGGCGTACTCGCCGTGCTCGGTCCACACCACGGAGCCCTCCTCGGGCGGCCGAGGCCCGCCGCCGAGCACGCGTTTGAGCTGGCGGGGAGCGAACCGGACCAGGCTCGGCTCGGTGGCGCCGCTCAGATAGCTGAGCTGGCGGCCGGTGCAGAGCTGGGTCATCTCGTCGCGCGGGCCGATGCGCAGCGTCTCGCCGACGGCCGGCGACTGGGCGAGCACGCCGGCCAGATCCTCCCGGGGATCGGGTTCGCCGGTGGCGGCCGGCGAGGCCATCAGGCCCTCGCGCGCGACGTCGGCGGAATAGGTGTCCAAGGCGTGTTTGAGCCGGGCGGCCGAGTCGCCGTCGTCGGCTTGCCGGCCGGCCGCGGCCGAGGCCCAGACCGGGCGAAGAGCCTCCTCGCAGAGCGCCGCCAGGTCGGCGTGGACCACGGCGTACAGATCCTGGGCGCCCGGCCGGGCGAGCGGCCCGGCCGGTCCGTCCGCCCGGTGCCGGGCCGTGGTGATCGCCGGGAACAGCTGGCCACCGACGCTGTCCAGGGTGCCGGCCATCGCCTCGAGCCCGCCCGCCACCGCGTCGGCGGCCGCCGCGATCGCCCGGCGGCGGCGCATCGGCAGCCACTCCCGCCGGCAGGCCTCGTCGGCGACCTCGTCGAGGGCGCCGACCGCGTTCTGCAGAGCGGCCAGCGGGAGCCGGCCCCGCCAGCGGCGAACCGCCCGCGTCCAGGCGAGGGCGCAGAGCAGGACGGTCGCCACGGCCAAACCGGCGAACAGCGCCCACGGTTGCGGTACTTGTGGCAGATCGATCCCGGACTGGGCCAGGCCGAAGCCGAGCGCGATCCCGGCCAGCCCGGTGAGCAAGTGGCTCGCCGCGGCGGGGCCGGCCGACCGGCCGAACCCGCGCTCGCCGTCCGGGCCGGGGCGCCGGGCGAGCAAGAACCAACCGGCGGCCCACCACAGCGTGGCGAGGCCGCCCGCGTACCCGAGGCCACCGCGGCCGGCGCCGGTGAACGCGACCATCGCCGCGCAGCTCAGCAGGATCGCCGGGAGCAGGGCCAGGCCGTCCGGCCACCAGCGGAACCGCGGTGGCTCCAGGCTCAGGCCGCCGAGACCCCGTACCCGGCCGAACAGGCGGCTGACGCCCTGCGGCCGGGTGAAGGCGGCCGCCGTGCGCAGTTCCTGGGCCAGCAACGGCAGCGCGACCCGGCCGCGGAGCCGCCGGTCGACCAGGTCGTGCAGGCCGGCGGCGATCTCCGGGTGGCGGGCCGCCGGCGGGTCGGCCACGCCGACCGCCATGACCTGCTCGACCGGTGGCTGCCCGCCCAGGAGGTGGCCGTCCATCCGGTTGAGCGTCTCGCCGAGCACCCGGCGGTAGTTCTCGGCGGCCTGACCGGCCCGCGCGATC
>Ga0307509_10007199_pt1 | contig 14646 bp, 9 predicted proteins | sample 10_EM_MG_FD_202245 | JGI IMG/M metagenome (GOLD analysis project Ga0307509, IMG submission 202245) | Populus trichocarpa ectomycorrhiza microbial communities from riparian zone in the Pacific Northwest, United States - 10_EM | ecosystem: Host-associated > Plants > Roots > Unclassified | place... | reverse complement strand
GGCTGCTTATGGGTTCGGCTGGGATTTTTCTTCCTTGAGTTTTGTGAGGTTTCTGTACTTTCCTTGGTTGTTCACTGTTGGGGTGGGGAGTTTTTCTTATGGGCTGCACGTCTGTGGAGGTTTTTTTTGGTTCGTTGTATTCAGGGCTGTACGCTCTTCAGTAGTTTCTACCCATAGTACCGGGCGCTTTGGTGCCGGGCAGGGTCAGAGGGTTTTAGCACGAGGGATGCGGGAAGGACTGTAGGTGGAGGCTTTTCCTGTCTTAGAGCGATCTGCATACGGGAGTTTGTACCTTAAACAATACTAAAATGATACCAAAAAAAACAAAAAAGAAAAATCAAGGTACAAAGACAGCCACGCTCCGCGCCCTCTATTTTCCTCTCGCTTAAAATACTTACCGCATTCGGCCAACATAAACCTCAGGGTTTGGTCTTTATTTCGTCACGATACATCTATTCTGGCTTTTCACTTGGGCTTCATTCTCAAGTGAAATATATATTTCACCTTTGCTGAGAGGATTTTTATTATCGGAAAGCCAAACTTTTAGTTTGTCTGTACTTTCTCTCTCCCCCTCCTCCCTGTCCTCCGGCCTGGCCTGTTCGCCTTGTCCTGATGTCGTCTACCTCTCTCGGTTCCACTGGTGCAGGCCCAGCCTCGGCTGTTGGCCCTGCTCGCTCTGCCTCCTCCCGCCAGGACCGTAGGGCTGATCCCATCTCTCGTTCGTCGTCATCCTAGTCCAGTCATGCCTCCCTCTCCGGGGAGGCTGACAATGTCGCCAATATCCTTGGGCATGCTGCCAGGCTCGGTCGCCTTGACCCGGCTTCATTCCCCACTTTCTACAATCCCTCCGCCGCCACCTTCCCTGATAGTCAACTCGCTATGGCCCCTCTTCTCGCCCAACTCATCGCCATGGTTAATGACCTTAGTGCCTCTGTTACCTTCTTGACTTCGCAGGTTGAGTCCCTCACCTCCGCTCAGGCAGAGCGCTCAGCCACCCCCTCACCACCAGCCACATCCAACCTGGAAGCGTCCCTCAAGGACTTGTCCTCTCGTGTTGCTGCTCTCTCCTCACACCGTGCCACACATGTGGCACCCCCGCTGCCTCAAGCACCACCCCCTCCCGCCCCTGCTGCCCAGGCTAAACCTGCTCAGCAGAAAAAGAAACTCGCCACCCGCCTTACGTCTCGTACGGTCGCCGCCCCGGATTTTCCCTTCCTCTATGAGGGAAAATGGTATGGCAATCCGGACACATACGCTAAACGCCACCCGGATTCACCCCAAGCGGCTATCCTTTTCGCCTCTCGCCACCCCTAATCAGAGGAAGCCAAGCTTTACTCTGAGCGTTACCCAGCCACCTCACTCTTCCATACCGGGCCCCCCCCCGGCTTCACCGTTTCTGATCCCCCGCAGCCCCAAGATCAGACCTGGGCACAGGTTACCAGGAAGGGCGGTAAGGGCAAGAAAAACGCCACTGCAGCACAAGTCGCTGCGTCAAGCAAGAGTAGTGTCCCCAAAGGACCCCCACCACTCCCAGCTGCCCAACGTCGTTTCTTTGCCCCCCGTACCTCTCCAACCCTCCCGAATGATTCCTTTATCATGACTGCTACCCTCCCTGACATCATGGCCGCTGTCCTTAAAGAGGCCAATTGCTCTCTACCACTCTCCCTTACTGCCTCCGTCAATCGCAATGGGGCTGTTACTCTCACAGCCAATCCCTACACCCCGTCTTCTGCTTACTCCCCCTTTTTTGATGCAATGACCAAGAAACTCAATCAGAGTTTCCCGGTTGGAGACAATCCTTTCCAGGTTTTCAGGGAGGCACCTACAAGTGTCGAACTCCTCATCCACAATCTTCCTCTTTCTATTCTGCCGCACAAGCCTACTGACCTCTTCCCCTCACTCCTTGAATCAATCAGCAATACTATTGACGTCCCCATATTTGGGGCTAGATTCCTACAGTCAGATCCGGTGAAAAGGGCTGAGAAGCGCACAACCTCGGTGGTTGTGGCAGTCGACCCACTCCATGTTTCCCGGTTTGGCGAATCCATCCGACTTTTCTCCCGCGCCCGCACGGTCGCCCCCGCCTACTCTGCCTCCAAATCCACGCAGTGCCGAAAGTGCTGGCGTTTTGGTCACTCTGCTCCTCTATGCAAAGAAGAGGCACAAGCTTGCCCGATTTGCACTCTCCTCCATCATCGCTCCGCCCACAGATGTGCTAATCAAAGCTGTCCGAAAGGGGGCTTTGAGAAGTCGGTCGTGGGATGCTGCAATGCCGCCCCTCCTCTCTGTATCAACTGTGGTGGTCAGCACGCCTCTTTTGATGGCACCTGTCCTATCCGCCGCGAAATTCTCTCCGCTCTCCGTCCTCCTAGGGACCAAGACATTCCCGATGCCCCAGATGTGGGCCACCCCCAAACTACCCCTCAAGGTCCCACTGTCCACCCAACTGTACCGGCCACTCCAGCCAGGCACGGTCCTCGTTTCCCTCCCGCTAGCGAATCTACCCAACACGAAACCGTTAAGCTGGTTCGCAGCGCGTCTGCCCAATGTAGGCTCGCCGCTCCCCTCCCCAGCAGGAACCTCTTTGGTGCTGGCAGCACTCTCTTCAGAGCAAGCACCAGTGCCGACTGGAGCGAGCCCGCGCCGACCGACGTCCACATGGATCTTTAGATGTCGACAAACCCAGCCCCAACACAGAGTCCTTCACCATCCCAATCATTCCATTACCCTGGTTGTTTAAATCTTTCCATTGTTCAGCATAATTGTCTCGGTAGCAGTAATGTTTTTCAAACTCTTTTTAGTTTTTTTACTTCGGTAGAAAGTTCTCCTCATATTGTGGCTCTTCAGGATATTCCTCTTTGGAGGAACTGTCCTCCTGTTTTTCGCAACTATAAATGTTTTTTTCCTCCAGCAACTGACAGTTATAAGCCTCGGGTTGCAACCTATGTTCACGAAAGGCTACTAAGTGTTATTTCTATTCTTCCATTGTTTTTTGAAAGGGGTGACCTCATGGCAGTGAACTTTCACTCCAGTAAGGGACTTTTTGATACTTCTCAGAATTTGTTTCGTTTGTACAATGCTTACTCCATCCCTAGTGGTCACACTAGGTCAGTTTCTCCTGTTTATTTGTTTCCTCAGCATGATTTTCCTACACTTGTTCTTGGGGACCTTAACATTCATCACTCCGCTTCCGACCCAACTCGTTTGCTTTCCAACCACGATCAGTTTATAAGTTCTCCTTATTTTGACAGAGCATCGGCGCAGTTGTTTTCTCTCCTCAATACACCCGGGGTGTACACTAGGTTCCCGTTCACCTCCAATCATCGCCCTGCAGTTCTTGACTTGTCCGTTGCCAATACTGTCTTGCTCCCGTTTTTCTCCTCCTGGAACCCCTCTCTCCCGCCAACTGGTTCGGATCATACCCCCCTCACGATCATCCTCTCCACTCCGCTCCTGAAGCCCCCGCCCAAGTGCCTTAACTGGAAGTACACGGATTGGGATCACATCTCCCCGTTGCTCGCCGATCTTCTGCTTGCAACTCCACCTGCTCTCCCCACTCCGCACTCACTCGACCTATAGTTCGATGACTGCCTCGCCAAGATCACGCACCGTCATCACCTCCAACACCCCAACCAAACGCCCGTCCTCCTACTCTAAACCGTGGTGGACTCCTGAACTTACACAGCTACGACGCATCTATCACCATACCTCCCGTCTCATGAGAAAGAATCAGACCTCACCCGCCCTGGCCCGTGTGGCTCGAAACACATATTTCAAGGCTATCCAATCTGCCAAAAGAGTCCACTGGTCGCAGTTTCTGGCCAATGTCGACGCGCGATCTGTCTGGGATGCCAGAAAGATTGCGGCCGGCAGCGCTCCTGATCGGTTCCCCACACTCGAGAACGCCTCCTCCCCCACTGAAATTAACAACACACTTCTACAACACTTTTTTCCTGCTGGACCCTCTCCTCCTCCTCCCCTAATTCTTCCTGCGTTTAAAGACGTCCCTCCAGTTTTACCAGCAGAAGTGTCCTCCGCACTTTGAAAATCCTCCAACACTTCGGCCCCAGGCCCGAGTGGTATTCCTTACTCTATCTGGAAGCAAGTCCATAAGGCCAACGAGCGGCTCCTTCCATCTTTGTTCACTCCTCTCCTCACCCACGGGTACCACCCACTAGCCATGAAGAAGGCCAACGGCATTGTCCTGGACAAACCAGGCAAACCTGATTACCGTACACCTGCTTCCTTTCGCATCATTGTCCTGCTCGAGACTGTCTCCAAGATCCTCAAAAGACTATCTGCCCTTCGTCTTGCCTCCGCCGCCCGCTCCGTGGGCCTCCTACATCCCAACCAGTGTGGGTCTCTAGCCGGTCTGGGCTGTTTCAACGCTGTCGCTACTCTCACCCACGAAGTCCGCCTACTTCAGGCTGCTTCCTTCAAAGTTTCAACTCTCTTTCTGGATGTCAAAGGTGGATTTGACAACGTCTGTGCAAACAAGCTGGCTACTATCCTCACCAGAGGAGGTGTCTCCGTGTACCTGGTTGCCTGGATCAAGTCTTTCCTCTCCAAACGCCAGTGCCGACTCATATTCCAAGGCGCGCCTAAGGTTTTCTGCCCGGTGGCTGTTGGCACTCCTCAAGGCTCTCCGATTTCTCCTCTCCTATTTGTGCTTTATATAGCCAGCCTCCACCCGACTCTCCCTCAAGGTCTGGCGATTTCATATGTCGACGACCTCACCATCACGGTTGGCTCGGACTCGTTATGTTCGAATATCCGCGCTCTTCAATACTATTTCGGCAGCATTCAAAGGCAGGGCGCCGACTTGGGGGTGGCTTTTTCTGTCACCAAAACTGAACTCATTCACTGGAGAACCCCGCAAGACCGTTCGGATGTTTCCTTCGCCCCCATCGTGATCAACGACATGCTATTTGCACCCTCTCAAGTTGTGAGGTGGCTAGGCTATTGGCTCACCCCTACTCTACACTCCTCCGTTCACTTCCTGAGACGGCTGGCACTAGCCAAAGCCTCTTTCACTTCAATCCGACAGCTAAGTGCAGCTAGCAAAGGCCTCTCCTCCTGGTGCAACAGAAAGCTAGTCTTCGGCGCCGTTCTTACTATTCTCACGTACGGCTGCGACCTGTTTGTTCCGGACGCAGCCACTCTCAGGAAACTCAACTCGTTCTGGCATGTGGTGCTCCGATAGACAACCAATTGCTTTTACACGACCCCCCTCGGTGCTCTGTACCGGGAGGCCTCACTACCACCCATCTCCTCTATCTGCAAATACCGCCGTCGGTCAGCTGCCATCTGCTTGGTCTGCGCTCCTTCGGAATTCAACCCTGCCACCGCCCGCATACCCGAATCTGTGCCCACCTGGGACCAGGGCCGTTCTGCAGACGATCATCGCTTTCTCCTCCAAGGCTCCTCCAAAGCCGTCCACCTTACTTCATGGCTTGGCCCGGCGGTTAACTCAGCCAAGCACCTACCACTAGACTTCCTATGTCACGAGGTCTCAGACCTTATTGAGGAAATCCCTATCCTCCCACTCGCCTCAACCAATCTCGTAGCGCTCCCGCGGTTCAGGATACTTTCCGTCACCTACCAAGCCCTCAGAGCTCCTCTGTTACAGTCACTCCTCGCTGACTGGTTAGACTTGAGTCCGCCAGTACCTCTTTTGTATCCTTATAGTGCCTGCCTCACTCCCCACGCCTTTACTGGCCTCCCTCGATTTATATGTGGCCGCATTCACCAGATGCGTACAGGTGCCAGCCTACTTGCCTCACATGTCTCCTGGTGGAGTAGGGACTCCAGCACCCTCTGCCCGTTCTGTGAGGAAGATGATGAGTCCTTCCAACACGCGATTCTCCTCTGCCCCGCTAAGGCCCAGCCTCGCCTCACCCATCTCTCAGGTGTGGATGACATTGGCCCTGACGGTCCCCTTGGGCTCTCGGTTCCCCTCCTCAGGGGGTTAGCTGAGTATCTCTACGCTACTCGCACGGGTTTCCCTCCAACCATGTTGCGCATTTGAGCCAATACTGCTACTCCTGAGCCGCGTTCGGGCTCAGATAGTGCTTAACACAAAAACTCCCTAGCTCGGCCCCGGCCTTCTAGGTATTGCTACTTCAAAAACTCCCCTGCTCGAGCTTTTCCTCAGGGTATTTTCTATACAGTTTATGAGTTTTCTTTGTTCCTAGTTGACTGCGGTAGTGGGCAGGTAGGGCGGGGAGGTTTTATTACTGGTGAAGGTTCTTTTTATTGGTATAAGGAGGATTTTACTTTACTTTTGTTTTGTTAGTCATCGATGGCGATGCGACAGGGTTCTGATGATCCTGCTTGGACAGTTTTTTGCACGTGTTGTTTGAATTTTGTTTTTTCCTTTGTTAGTTTTTGGAATTAAGGTTTTTTATATGCCATAGCGCGAGCTCCATGCAGGATTTTGTACCTAAATCAATAATCACATGATTCAAAAAGAAAAAAAAAAAAAGAAAAGGTACAAAGACAGCCATCCATCCTCCGTCTCCACTACACACCCGGTGATTGAAATCTCAACACCTTTAGATTATCACCACTTTTCTAAACTCCACCCCCCGTCATGGATTCGTCCTAGGGGGTGGAGACATACCTCCTCTACTCTCTGCTTCCCTTAGGTTTATCCCTTTGGGCTTTCTTTACTCTGGGTTGATGGATTTCGTCTTCTTTTGAGGATGTTTCCTCTTCCAACCCCGCTTTTGCTCTGCTTCCCTTAGAGTATTAGCACGGTCGGCAACACTCTCCTTACCGCCCATGTTACAGACGGCCGGGTGCACGGTTTGCAGTAAGAGGAAACCTTTCAACAGGCCACGGTCGATTTCTCTACTCTCTTTATCTTTAAGAGGCTGCCTAGTCAAGACACGAACGCGTTTACCGATAGTTTCTACGGCACAGAGTTGGGTCTACCCCTCTTTCTCCTCTTCTCCTCACGGTCGGATGGGCTAGTACCCTACTACTACTTCATCTTTTTGGCTGGTATCCACAACTACCTGGCTGATATCCATAACTACTTCTTCACCATTTGGACTATGACCACGGTCCCTCACGGCCTGCCTCTGGGAGGATGGTATTGCACTATCTCCTTCCTCTTTTTCGAGTGTGCGCCCAAAATAGATGGCATCGCAGCCTCCCCAGGACATTGATCATGCCGAACCTGGCCCCTCCCGCGCTGAGTGTGCGGTATTTTCAAGTGGTCTCCGCTTTGTTTGATTTTTTGCGTTTCCTTTTGTCTGGATGAATTTGCCATGGGTTCCCCTGACTCTTCCTGCCCGCTTTCTGATTTGATTCCTTTCGTCTATCTTCTTAGCTAGTCAAGGGTTTCTTGTTGGGGGCGAGATGTGCGGTTGGTTCCACACCAGAGGGACTTGAGGAGTTGGCTTTTTCCCAGGGGTATTGGAGGTTTTTTTATGCTATAGCGCGAGCTGCATGCAAGATTTTGTACCTTAAACAATAATCATATGATCCAAAAAAAAAAAAAAAAAAAAAATGTACAAAGACAGCATTCAGCTTTAACGCTATGGCCAACAAAAACCGTGTCCTCCTCACCCCAGGAAACATCCAAACCTCCAAGTCCCTCTGGTATGAGACCAACCGCACATCTCGCCTATCGCCCCACCAAATCCTACGAACATACTCGTACATACGAAGGAAGTAGAAAGGAAAGAAACAAGCAGGAAGGGGAGGAGAACCCTTAGCGACATCTGCAAAAACCGGGAGGGTGAACAAAAGAAATGTATGAACCCCTGACAAAAGAAAATTACGTCTGATAAGTGACGTGTATCAGTTTGAGCTAGGAAGTGAGAGTGTCGACCAGCACGCCGGAGCAGTGCCGGGGAACGAAGTAGTGCCCGATGGCAGGATGGGATAATGAATAGCGGAGACTCTGATGAGGGGTCCCCGGTGGGTGTGCCAAAACTGCATTAGCGACGACCAAAAGGACGGGCGTAACTGAGGGGGGTTTTTGTATAGCAACCGAAAGATCGACCGCAGGCGGGAAGCAGTAAGGTGCCAGCTTAGGGGGTGGGAAGAGGGGGTGGTGGATGTAGCTGTAATCGAGCAACGGGACGAAGACCAAGAGGGTGGAGAGAGGAGGATGTGTGGAGGAAGGTAGTCCAAACACTTGAGACGACCGACTAGAGTAACCGCGGCCGATGCTTTTCCGAATGTGAAACGAGAATGAGGTGCTGAAGTTACTAACCGAAGTGTTCCTCGACAGGACAACATAATCGAGACAGAAAGGTACTTCGCAAAGGGCTTGGAAAGCTCAGCGCCGACCGTGAGCGAAGGGGATGAAATGCTGACCGTGCAAAACCTAAGCGAGGTGCAAAGGAAGTGCGGGGTAAGGGGGAGAACTGAACTTCATGAGCGGGAGTCAACGATGAACAAGAACAAGAACCCCGTAGAGGAGACGGTAAACCCCTATGGGAGAGGAGGGGAGGTAGCATCACTCCCCAAGGCAGAAGCCATCGAGGGGGAGGAGAGGGGGTGGTGGTGGAATCCCACGATGATTTCCCTGGTGTTGAGATTTCAATCGCCGGAGGTGTAGGGCAGATAGTTCGTGTCTAACTACTGTGACCTTTTTTGTTCTTTTTTTTTTTTTAATCACGCTTATTTATTGTTTCTATCGGGGCAAAATGCACAACTGTGCTCATCCCACGGTGTTAGGTACAAGGGTTCTCGGCTGGAACATAAGCCATGTGGACCAAAACCTCCAACTACAGTCTTCCCGCTATCCCCAAGCTAAAACCCTCTGACCCTGCCCGACAAAGAAAGAATTCTCTGCCCGCTACTATGGGTAGAAACTACAAGGAGATGAGACCACGGGCCTGAAAGCCACGAACCAATAACCCCCGCGAAAGCCTAGCCTAAAAGAAAAACATCCCCAACCGACAGTAGACAAAACCAACAAAGAAAAGCAAACCCACTTCCCCAAATCAAAAAACCTATAAGCTAAAGCATAGTAAAACCCCACTGGGCCCAGCTTCTGAAGGAATAGGGACTCCTGAACGATGGGTCTCGGGGACAAAACAAGGGGAGGTAACTGCCGGGGGCATATAGCCCCGCCAACCGAGGCTCAGGAAGAGTGATCGAGTTCGAGAGGATGCCGCCTAAAGAAGGAAGGCTCGTGGCAGTCCGAGGAAGATCCGCTCGGCTATTTCGGGAAACAGGACCCGGAAAGAAGGTTTAAACAGGCGCCCCTAGTCCAAGGACATCAGAAGGGAGCAGAGGTCTGAGTGTGGGCATAGAGCCACAAGCAGTAGGGTGCCAGCCGATCCAAATGTCGGGGAGGGGAAGGGCGGAGGGCTAGCCGACACGAGAAGTGCGAGGAAGGCTGACAGAAACGGTGTCACGATGTTTCGAAAAGTCCGACCATACCAGCAGAGCACAAAGGAGCTAGTGCAATACCAGAGAGCAGTCCCACCGGGGACTGCTACTTTGTCGATCGACCGAGACTAAAAACCGACTATTGACGGATGAGGGGTTGCCGACCGTGGGGGGCTGCCTAAGCGAGCCCGGAGAAGAGGGGGTGAAGGCGAACTCAACCAACCCCTAGGAACAAGCTTGCCAGGCCTGACCATCAAAAGGGAAAGGAAGAGGGAAGGGAGATGGCCTCACCCAGACAGAGGCAATGTGGCATGTCTGAGGAGAGGGTGGTGGATGGAAGTAACGATGATTTCTCGTGGTGTTGAGATTTCAATCGCCGGAGGTGTAGCGGAGACGGAGGATGTCTAACTACTGTGACTTTTTTCTTTTTTTTTTTTTTTTTAAATCATATGTTCATTGTTTCTACGGTACAAGAAATGACATGCATCTTTAACGATATGGCCAAAACAAAACTGAAAATCAAATAAACAATCCACAAAGGAAACAAAACATAACCAATTCCCCCAACGCGACCAATAATTGTTGCAAAGCAGCCGTAGCTAAAGCAAAGAAAAGTATAAACCGCTTAACTAGTCTTGAGGGCCAGGGGCGGATGGGAAAGTGGATTGAAGGAGGGGGTTCGGGGGGTTGTGGAGGGAGGGGGCAAGCGGGGGCATCCCAGGAGGGAAACCAGTGGCGGTGGTGTGGATGAACTCAGCCAGCGCAATGAGCACCTGCTGGTCGGACCAGATCGGGGCCTCGGGGGCCAAGTCGGAGACACCTTGGAGGAGGCGGGATCTCTGATGGGCGGAATAGGGCCAGGACAAGATGGCATGTTTGAAGGTCTGTGGGGCCTCAAGACATACTGGGCAGGTCTTGTCGGCATCAGGATTGCCCCCAAGGGGTGAGCCGCGAGATAGCTTTTCCCAGAGCGCATCTGGTGTATCCTTCCCGCAACAAACTTGCCCAGGCCCATGAATGGATGGGGACGTGTTGAGGGCGGAAAGGGGTAGTACGGGGGGGCTGGGGTGGAGGACCAGTCTGAAAGGAGGAGCTGTCTAGCCCTCAGCTTGAGGCGGGCATAAGACGGGACTACCCCTGGGATTGGGGGCAGGTAGTCTGTGAGGTGGAGGGAGATGGGAGGCAACGTAGTGACGTCATGTACCAGGGGGGTGGCGGTGTTAGCCAAAGCTGTGATGGCGTTGTGCCGGTACCTTGGATTCTTGATCTTGTCCGGAGCAGAACGCCAGTCGAGGTTGAAGAAGAGATAAGGCTGAGAAGTAATTTTCCCACGCGCTATCAAGGTGGCACGGTGGGGTGAGAAGGTGGGAACTGACTTAGGAAGACGTGCCGTGGCAGGGTTTATCTCCGGAGGGGAGCAGATGAGCCTTAGGCCAGCAAGGCGGCGTTGGTGGCGTACAAGAATAGGTAATGGGGGAAGACACGCTTCCCTGTGTAAACATGTTATGTTGGTAGATGAAAAACAATTGGTGATCCACCTACAGACCCGGTGCCAAAACACGGACATCGGACCCATGATAGACGAGGGAGGGTTCCAGACAGCGGACCCGTAAAGGAGAATCGGAGCGAGAAGCGAACGCGCCAGGGAGAGACAAAGGTAGGGAGGAAGGCCCATCCCAGGAGGGGAGAGGCGGCGGATCGTGGCTAGGGCGGCATTTGCAAGTGTATACCTCCTGGAGAAGTGGGACCTTGGGTCGAAGGCGGGGGTGAAGATGAAGCCCAACCACTTCAGGCGGGACTGTGGGTAGAAGAGCTGATCTTCCAGTTGCACCGGGAGGGAGCACGGCGGCTCATTGCTCCTGGTGGTCCTCCAGTGGATCAGCTCGGTTTTTGGAACGGAGAAGGAGATGTTGATCGGTGAGGCCCTTCTCTTGAGCGCTGAGAAGGACTTCTGAAGGAGGCGAACATTGGTTCTATAGGAGGGCGAGGCCACTGTGACAGCAAAGTCGTCGACGTAAGAAATGATAAGGGACCTGGGGATTTCCAGGTGGAGGGAGGAGACGTAAATGACGAATAGGAGGGGGGAGATGGGGGAACCCTGAGGGACTCCGACCGAAACAGGAGCAAAGTTGCGGGGGGATCCTTGGAACGTCAGGCGGCAGGTACGATCTCCAAGGAAAGAGCCGACCCACTGGACCAGGTACGGGCTGACCCCCTTTTTGCGGAGGAGAGAGAGGAGCGAGGGGGACTCCACGTTGTCGAAACCTCCCTTCAGATCGAGAAAGAGAGTGGATACTTTATAGCGGAGGCGGTGAAAGGACTCAACGTTATGCTGTAGGACAAGGGTGGCATCAGAGGTGGATCTTCCAGGGAGGGACCCGCACTGAAGAGTATGGATGAGGTAGCATATCACTGCTTGGGCCGAAAAGCGTGAGGCTACCACTCTCTCAAGGATCTTAGAGAGCGTCCGAAGGAGGACAATAACCCTAAAGGAGGAGGGCAAGTCGTAGGAGGGTTTACCTAGCTTGTCGAGGACAATACCAAGTGCTTTTTTGAGGGAGGGAGGGTGAAAACCGTGCGCTAGCAGGGGGTCCAGGAGGGATGGAAGAAGGGAGGGCTTGATGTGGTGTACAGATTTCCACACAGAGTAGGGGATGTGGTCGGGGCCAGGGGCGGAGGCGTTGGAGGACTTGGAGAGGGCCCTGGATATCTCTTCGGAGGTGAGGGGGGTGTAGTCCTCATGGCGCGTGAGGCGGAGGAGCGGGGGAGGTGGGGGTTTAGAGGGAAAAAAGTGGTCAAGAAGCGTTTGCACCACCTCGGCCGGGTCGGAGGCCCCCTGTAAGTCCGGGAACCTCGGTGGTGGGCGACCAAATGCAAACCTTTTGGCTGTCCAGATGGAGCGCGGGGTGGCCGAGGACAAGAAGTCCGACCAGTGTGTTTTCTTGGCTGAGGCGATGGCCTTGAAATATGTCCTTCTCGAGCTTTTCACATTGCTCCAGTTTAGGGGGGACGAGTCGAGGCGAGATATCCTTGCAAACTTGTGATATTCTCTTCTCAGAGAGGACAGGCGAGGGGACCACCATGGTTTCGAGCGGGGGCATGGGCGTTTGCATGGGGCGTAAGATGTTAGGAGGGAGGTAAGGCGGCTGGAGGAGATATCGAACCATCTACTGAGGGAGTTGGGCGTGGGTCTTGCTGGGTGGGGTAACACGGAAAAGGTATCCAGTGCTTTCCCTACTGCGTCCAGGTCGAGGAGGGCCCAATGCGGAGTAGGGGGGGGTAGCATAACCGCTGGCGGTTTTAGTGTTATCACACATGGAACGTGGTCTGAGCCAGTAGAAGGGAGGGGGGTGTCCCATGAAGAGACAAGGGGGGCGAGGGCGGTGTTCGCGAGGGCCTGGTTCAAGACAGAAGGTCGCGAAACTGTATCAAAAGGGAACCGAGTGTAAACCCCGGGGGTGTTGAGGAGGTGAAACGGGACGTCAAAGGCGGCATCAAAGTAGGGTGTAGAAATGGTAAACTCCCTTTCGGATAGGGAGCGGCAGGGATCCGCTAATGGATGGTGGAGGTTAAAGTCACCCAACACCAGATGAGGGTAGGTAAGAAAAGAAAAAATCTGTTCAGGCGCTATGGAACGGTAGGGAGGGCGATTTGTGCGAAGGAGGTATACCGAGGTCACCCTGAAGGAGCGGTGGGGGGTTCCAAAGAGACCCTCTGGGGAAAAAACATCAACTGATAGCATTTCTGGAAAGTCGTGAAAAACCGTAGAGCAGGACAAGTGCTGGTTTAAAGTGCAAGAAACATAAATGGCTACCCGTGGGCGGCCAGGAGGGGGGGGGGGCGAAGGACATGAATCCCGGAAAAGTTGGGAGAACCGATTGTCTGGAGGGGGGGTCTTGAATAGCCACAAGTAAAGGAGGGTGAGGCAGGATGGTGAAGCTGTGAAAAAGTGAGAGAAAAACATCCCAGCTCCCAAGGCAGTTCTGTTGAACGATAGGAAAGGACGGGAAGACAGCCTTGCTGTCGGTGTAGCGAGTGAATAAATTCTCCATTATTGGGCAGAGCCCACGGAGGAGTCAGAATCTAGGGATTCATCACCGCTCCTCTTGGGGCGAGATCGGTGACGGTGATGGTGCGTTGGGCCCTCTGCCTAGGTGGAGGAGCATCGCGGGGGAGTATAGAGGCACTCGGGGTTCGGGGAGCGGGACCTGGTGTTGGGGGAAGGACCGTCGAAGGGCCAGCCTGGTCTTCAGCGAGATCCATGCTGTCCTGCGTCTGTCGAGATAGCACCTTTGGTGCATCTGGAACGGCTTTCTGGCAGGAGGGGCAATCCCTGCTACGCGCAGAGTGCTCTTCTTGGCAGTTAGGGCAGCATGCCACCGAGGATGGACAGCAGGCGAGGATGGGCTGGAGATTGCCGCCCTTAGGGCAGGAAGGGTTAGGGCAGAGATGCTCCACTTAGGTATGTCTAACTACTCTGACCTTTTTTTTCTTTTTTTCTTTTTTTTTTTAATCTTGCTTATTTATTGTTTCTATCGGGGCAAAATGCACAAATGTGCTCATCCCACGGTATTAGGTACAAGGGTCCTCGGCTGGAACGTAAGCCATGTGGACCAAAACCTCCAACTACAGTCCTTCCCGCTATCCCCAAGCTAAAACCCGCTGACCCTGCCCGACAAAGAAAGAATCCTCCGCCCGGTACTATGGGTAGAAACTACAAGGAGATGAGACCACGGGCCTGAAAGCCACGAACCAATAACCCCCGCGAAAGCCTAGCCTAAAAGAAAAACATCCCCAACCGACAGTAGACACCACCAACAAAGGAAAACAAATCCACTCCCCCAAGTCAACCAGCTATAAGCTAAACCGTAGTAAAACCCCACTGGGCCCAGCTCACGAAGGAATAGGGACTCCTGAATATGGGTCTCGGGGACACAACAAGGGGAGGTAACTCCCGGGGGCATATAGCCCCGCCAGCCGAGGCTCAGGAAAGCAACCGAGTTCGAGGAAAGTGCCGCCCAGCGAAGGAGGGCTCGTGGCAGTCGGAGGAAGATCCGGTCGGCTATTTCGGGAAACAGGACACGGAGAGAAGGTTTAAACATGCGCCCCTAGTCCTAGGACATCAGAAGGGAGCAGAGGTCTGATGGTGGGCGTAGAGCCGCGAGCAGTAGGGTGCCAGCCGATCCAAACGTCGGGGAGGGGGAGGGCGGAGGGCTAGCCAACACGAGAAGTGCGAGGAAGGCTGACGGAAACGGTGTCACGATGTTTCGAAAAGTCAGACCGTACCAGCAG
>Ga0307509_10007196_pt1 | contig 14649 bp, 17 predicted proteins | sample 10_EM_MG_FD_202245 | JGI IMG/M metagenome (GOLD analysis project Ga0307509, IMG submission 202245) | Populus trichocarpa ectomycorrhiza microbial communities from riparian zone in the Pacific Northwest, United States - 10_EM | ecosystem: Host-associated > Plants > Roots > Unclassified | place... | reverse complement strand
TGAGGAGATAGAAAAGATCGCTGAGGGAAGATGGGCGTGAGGAGCAAACAGATGACTTACAAAAATATGACGCATACAACCGGAGCCAGGCCAGCAGATCTGGCATAACCAGATCACACACGGGACCCATACCCGGGCCTACAGTTACGCGCGGCACCGTGAAGCGGCAGACTGGATGATATGCACGATGCGGCCGAGTTTCTTTCCGGATTCCAGATTCCATAAATAGCAGCGGTGCCCGATCCGGGACATGATTCCGATAAAATGTGATTTGATACAATTAGTTTTCCTTCGATAGCTTTCTAATCGGGTCAACTAAATGTCTATTTATTAGATGGTATTCGACCCCATTCGATTGTATTCAATTTTATTCGATCCGATTAGATCCATTTTTCACTGGGGGTAAAGGCTGGAGTAAAAGAGGAAATCGGCAGATCTGAGAGCAAAAGGGGCAGATGAAAAAGTCTCAGAGTTCCTAATTGGGACTCGTGGTTCCCGCCGATTCCGAGGCCACGACGCTGTAGGTAAAGTGAAATGCCACGGTGTGAACATTGACGCACTGGCACTGGCAACACTCCCGTTGCCGTCACTTACCCGTCTCAGCTCTGGCCACTGGGTGGCGTATGTGACACTGGCACTGCACACTGGCACTCACTGTACCCACTGACACCTCGTCTCTAACTCATGACCAACAACGGCTAGTCCGTCTGCTGGTACCCAGACTACCAGCACTGTGGTCCGCGTATCATTCGTTATATCAATAGATCTCAACTACTGGCCTCATATTATTTTATGCGGTGCGTTACAAGCGTAGGACATCTATAGTAACTCTTTGTTTTCACGACCATGAACGTGCTTGCGTTATTTTTACCTGGGTTCTTTGCAGTGTAGTCCATTATCTCAGTCCACCACGCTTGCAGGGTCAGCGGCGTCGCAATGCTCACTCTCTACGAGGACTAGCCCCCCATTTCCCCAAGCGACCCTCAGCAATTCCGACACCCAATCTTTCATCACGTCCAACTGGGGCCTCTCCAGGAGTCGCATCCAGAACGGCGCTTCCAACCTTGCCTTCGCCAGCGATCCCTTCCTGCGCCCGGTATCAGCAGCAACATGTCCAGCACCGTACTACAGGTACGGTACCCGGCCAGTATATGAATAATGAATGGTCGAGCAGAGAGCTGGAGAATCCATCAGGGCCATAAGTATTGGCCGTTTATACCGCTTGGCCGCATCCCAGTGGTATACCCCCAGATTGGATAAACTGCTCACCTATGCAATTCTCGGTTGAACGTTTGGGGACCAAGTCCGATTCATTGTGACTCGACCATCCCAAATCCCGACGCACGATTACTTTCCAAGTTCGGTTTTTGAGTCACCGTGAATGCAAGCTCCATCCTGCGAAAAAGAATTTTTTTTTTTTTTTGCAACCACCGATTACTACAAGATGACGAACATTTGTCAAGCTAATAAACCTCTGCTCCATCAGCCAACTAGGATAAATGATACACTACTAGATTGCGGCTTGGTAAAGGTGTGTACCTGAGTGGCGAGTCGTCTCATCTCGCCTCAACTTGAAGTCTAACGACCGTTTATCATATCACCATCGACTTCTTTGTCTCTTTTCATCAGTTCTTCCTTTCTTGGATTAGCCGCCTCCCTTCTCTCACATCTTTCTAGACCCTGGACTTTCAGTCTCGCTTCACGTTTGGCAAACTGGTTTTCCAGACTTGGGGAACAATGTCATCTTGTCACGGTGAAGCGAGATTGTAAGTTCCGCGCGTGAGTAACGTGGACAGACCATAATCTAGACAGATTGAGAGAGGAAGGAGCAACTATTCCGAGAAAGGAAGAGCCACGCGATGAAAGGGACGAGACAAAGAAGTCCGATAATGGTAATGATAAGCGTTCGTTGGACCTGAGGCGAGATGAGACGAGAGGAGGATGAAGGTCTTCGAGAAGGTCGAATTTGAAGCTGATACTAGTAGGGCGCGGCGGCTCAGAATCAACGTCGGGGTTCGAAGACGAGAGGGACGAATGGAAAACTTAAGCAATGACGCGAGGTGGCGCCGATATCATGCACAGCTGACAAACGCAAGGGGACTTTGACGAGGAGGAGATGTGGCTCTCGCGGTGATCGAGTTGGTGTCACCAATACCCCCGAATGCGTGTGCTTTCCGCGCGCAACACACCTTACAATGCGGTTTGATCTTCAAGCGTTGTCGCCGTTCTCTATCGATCAAATACGAATTTTACAGCGACAGATATCGTGAACTACCCCAGAAAGCCCCACCGTCTCGAAATATGTATCAATCTAAATCGTCCACGGGTGTCGCGAGCAGTTCCCGCACGTACGCACGAGCAGCGAGCTTGATTTGCTCATCAAAGCGCTCGAGCAACTCGCGGCGCGATCTGGGATGTGGGCAGAGGGATAAACATTCGAATCATCACCTAGGCAGAAAAAAAAAAGCCTACGGGGGCTGACCAATCGCATTACTGCTGGCGATGATACCCGTGGCTATGCCTGTGCTCACGGCGGACTTGAACACTTCTGATATAGCAGCCTTTGGTACGGGAGGTAACGGTTTAGGTTTGGCAGGTTCAGGGGCAGGCTCCTCAGGGCGCCTCAAAGGCACTAGAGGCATGTCAGGCCTCGCAGGGAGTGGGGGCAGAGGCTTATCAGGGGGCACAGGCAGAGGCCTCACAGTCTTCTGGGGCGCGCGCCCAGATCTGCAAAGAAGGGTAAAGCTTGAACATCGCAGATGCAACAGCGGAGAGAGGCGTACTTGATAGCAGGGAGCGGGCGCGCGACAGACGGAGCCACGCCAGCGGCGAGAGTTAAAATGGCAACAGCAGTAGAGGCACGCATTAGTTCAAATGTCGTAAAAGTTGTTGAGATGTGAACAATAGGGCTGCGTAGAAAAGAACGACGACGGGCGGTAACCAGTACCTATTAGAGAAGGAAAGGGAGAGCAACAGCTAGAGAATCAGTGTCGCGAGTATCACAAGTAGCTTTTTTAGTACTGTTTTTTTTGTACCCTGGACCAGTTATTCACCTAGAGTCATCCCCGGTTAGCAGTATGTCCGGGGACATAGTAATTCGAGCTCGACAAACCTGACGCACGTTCATCATCTTCCACGCTCGGATGCGTCGTAACCTTCGGTTGCGGTCGATTTTATCGACTACAATCGCGACACGTGCAATCAAGTGATTACATCCGTCCTTGTACGTTCATACAAGTGCCGTGGTATGAATGAAAAAAGGGGTTCGCATAGACCAAAGGAAAGTAGAGAGAGCTTGGTTGGTTGGTCACCGCAGTGAACCGAGATGTAAGTCCCGCGCATGAGAAACGTGGGCAGAGGAGAATCTGGGAGGATGTGAGAGAAGAAAGGAGCAGCTATTCCAAGAAAGGAAGAGCCACGGGATGAAAGACGAAAGGGGAAAGAAGTCTAAGGACGATAAGCGGTCGTTAGACTTGAGGCGAGATGAGATGAGAGGAGGAAGACGATCCTCAAAATCGAAGTTGATAGGCGCTGCGGATCAGAATCAACGTCGTCGAGGTTCGTCGAGGTTCGAAGACGAGAGAGAAAAGAGCTTAGGCGACGACACCCAAAGTGAAGAGGAAACGCGAGGGAGAAACTATGGATTCTTCGAGCAGGCAATTCCCAGCCAGTTTGTATACATGCGGAGCACTTGTACACTACGAGAGACCTCCCACGGAGCGAATCCCGTGGAATTAGTGATCAGGATCAAGAAAAGGTGTGATGTGTGCGTGATTATGAGCCACAAGTTCCAACAGACGTTTGCCTGCCCCCCATCTTACATCGGGGAGAACAGCGGGCCCGGGTTGTCTGGTGGGAAGTGCGACGCGACCGAGGAGCGCTAGGGGGATGCCGTTGCAAATATCAATTATAGGCATGAAGGTTACGACGAACCCACATCACCCTTGCTCGATGGTTGCGTCCAAAATACGATATCTGTTCCAGCTCAGGAAGTAACCATTAGTTTGGAGCCGTGATATGTCATAGACGTTGAGTTCAGGGATGACGGTGGTACGCTGAAAAAAGCTTAACGAAACCCAGGAGACGGGTGACTTGACCACGCAACGGTGGATACTGTACCCCATCTTTAAACCTGTCACGCTGTCCCCAGAAATTAGGAATGAACACTATGATGTCCGGCGCAATCCCAGAAGTGCTTCCGGGCATGTGAAATGCAATGTAGTCTGGACTAAAGAGAAAGAAAAGGTGGATCGAACGGAGATGTCCTAGTCGCCGTGCGGGATGATGAGAAAGACGGCGAGTGGTGGGGTGATCGAATGGCGCAAGCCAGCAATGTGGGATGCGACCTTCCAGAGAACGCATAGATGCGTCCGTGGGTCGCTTGTGATTTATGGACTCCGTCGAACGTTGAATGAAAGGGGGCGGAAGCTCTCCAGACCGTAGCAGTACTGCCTGTTTTCGCTGGGTGGGTGCGCCACGTCAGAATTTTACGAGCCAACGGAAAGGACAAATGTAGTTGGATGCATGACTGAATGTATGAGACGGGCCGCGGGGGCCAGAGTCAAGGGGCAAGCGTGACTCAGACGGGACAGCGCCAACGGCATTGATTAGATGCACTTCCACATTCCTCCTTGTCCTCATCCTCCGTGATGACATTCTCCGGTGCCCTGGTGAGCTTGTATTGGTCATCTACGTCCTCTAGTTCCATTGACTCGCCTTTACATTTACAGACTCTCACAGATTTGAACGACTATATCACCCCTTCTCAAGCTTGCATCAAACCTGTCGAGCAAACTAACGCACCGAAAGACCGCGCACCCGGGGACGCTGCGGTACGTGTCCATTATTCATCGTCTCTACAATCCTTCTGCGAACTTATTATTCTGCAATCATGAAGACCGAGATTCGAATCGACGCAAGTGGTGCTTATTACGAGGTAGGACAGGGCGCAGGCTTGAGCGGAAGCAGCAGTAGCACGCAGAAACTCCAAACCGCCGAAATAAGCCTGAACGATTGTCTGGCGTGCAGGTAACGCCCTCCTTTTCCTCACATCACACCAACTCGCGGACGGGCTCACACTGTGAAAATTTTTATGCAGTGGTTGCATCACGTCGGCCGAATCCGTCCTGATCACCCTCCAATCTCATACCGAGGTCCTCACCGTCCTCAGGGATAACCCCAGTCCAGGCTCGCCGGGGTATCGCGTTCCCGTGCTGTCCATCGCCCCGCAATCCCTCGCCTCCCTCGCTGCCGCGCTCTGTTCTCCCTCCGGCACGACGCCCGTCCCCCTCGGGCGCATGCTAAGCCGCGTGCGGGCGTTCGCGGCGCGCACGCTTGGTTTTGCTCATGTATTCGATACGACTTTTGCGCGGGAGGTTGCGCTCCGTGAGCATGCCCGCGAATTTTTCGAGCGGAAGGAGAGGGCAGCGGCTGGCGGTGGCGGCGATAGTGACGGTGCATTGCCAATGCTCTCGAGTGCCTGCCCTGGCTGGGTGTGCTACGCCGAGAAAACGCACGGTGAAATGCTACCGTTCATAGCGGCTACAAAAAGTCCGCAGCAGGTGATGGGCACGCTCGTCAAAGAGTGGCTGGGCCTACACTATTGGGATAAGCAGTACGCCCCTCTTCGCTTTCCTCACCCTGTCCTTTTGTTGACAGAAAGGGCGTGCTATCTCTGGGGTTACATAGCCCGGATGAGGTGTATCATGTCACTGTGATGCCGTGCTACGACAAAAAGCTGGAGGCGTCGCGCTCGGATTTTTATAACGCGCAGTATGCGACGCGCGATGTCGACTGCGTCTTGACCACAGGCGAGCTGTTGCTACTCGCCCAGGAACACGGTGTCGACCTCTCCCTGCCCGTCCCTGACGAAGACATCTCTCCATCGCCCTCCTCCGCATCTGCCACTCCTGTCCTCCCAGATCTCCTCAATCCCGCAGGGTCCTCCTCTGGCTCGTACCTTTACTCGCTCATGCTTGCCGTCGCCCGGACCCACCCACATCCGCTCACGCTAGAGTCAAAGACGGTCCGCAGCGCCGACTACGTCGAATACGTGCTGCGTGACACGTCCTCAGGCGGCCCTCCCGTCTTCCGCGGCGCGACGTGCTACGGTTTCCGGAACCTGCAGAACGTCGTCCGGCGAGTCGGGCGCGCCGCAGGGGTGCAGGTCGGACGTGGCGCTGCGGGGCGTCTAGCAGGTGGTTTGCGCGGTGGCGCCGCTAACAGGACTGCGAATGGCGCAGGTGCGACCTACGACTATGTTGAGGTGATGGCATGTCCTGGAGGTTGCGTCGGCGGGGGCGGGCAGCTGCGTCCGCCCGAAAGAAAGGCGGTGGGCGGCACGGGCACGAACGATGCGGAGGGTTTCGCGCGCGACTGGGCTGCAGACGGCGTCGTAGGCACTGGGGGTGGTACTGGTCAAGAGGGCAAAGGCAACAACAATAACAATACCACGAGCAAGACAGGGACGACCACGGCTTCCGCGGCTGATCGTGAGGCGCCTTGGAGTTCCCGTGCGTGGACACGTGAGGTGGAGCGCGCCTATTGGGGAGGCGGACTGGCGCCCGCGCTCGAGCTCGGGCTAGGGCTCGGGCATTCGTTGCCCACACCTCCGGCATCACCCAAGATCCGGAGTGGCTTAAGCGAGGAGGGCATTGTGGGCGGCGCATCAGCTGAATCTACCCACGGAGCCGAAGGAGGAGAAGGCATCATCGCCTCTCGCTCTCGCTCTCACACGCACCCCAAGGGATTGGCGGACCGCCGGAACAGCGCAGAACGGGAACGACGGGATGATGACGTCGACGACGTAGAGGCGCTGGTCGAGCGCGCGCTTAGAGAGCTCTGCGCGCCTGTGGAATTGGAATTGGAATTGGGGAAAGCAGCAGAGTCCGCAGAGGGGACAACGCCGTCAGGGCCAGGGCGCGATATTTTTTGGACGGCAAGAACGGATGAGGCGGCGGAGGCGCGGAGGCGCGCGTATTTTCGGACACAGTATCGTGCTGTGGAGAGCGAGGTTGTCGGACTTGGCGTCAAGTGGTAAATTGCAAGAGTCATATGCATGGTTTCTCTTGGTTATGAGCTAGACATACACAGAATACGGAAAGTGTTTTAGAGTGCTACTGTAAGTATGATAGGACATAGATAGGAACGTTTCGTAGATCCCCTGCTGACCTCCGCTCGGTTTAGTTTCGGAGAAAGACGTTTGACAACAGGACAACAGGCATGGTTTTTTTTTTCAGGGAGATCTGATATCGATAGTGGCCAAGGAGATGTGGAGCTTCATGATCAATGGAGAACATAGAAACCTGGTGACCAGTTGGCCGTAACACCCGCGAGTTTTCATAACACCTCACACGTACTCGTACTACTATATCCGAAATAGGTTGCGTTTTATGGTGCTCCACTGCGTCCGACAGGCAGCAGGCAGGTGGAAGCTAAGCGAAATGAAGAAGACAAATAGAGGCCCGTGTACTTGACCTACGACTAAAGGGGGATTCTAAATAAGAGGGCGGTGCTACACTGGATATTTGGGTTTGATTGATGTAGGCGTGAGATACACTAAGTGATGATGGGAGTGCCCACACGTGTGCGGTAGGCGAGTGGGTACACATGGATGCGTGAAACAAACAAGTAACGTTGGACGTGGATGGATGGAACAAAATTAGAGCGCTGAAAATGGGCATAGGGTGCCACATGAGGTACGGTGCTAGCGCCGACGCTGCTGCTGGCCCGGTCCGCGGTACCAGTAGTGGCAGTCAGAACAGTACTCGGCCGTGCTTGCGGTGACAGTTTCTTTCGCGTCCGGGCCGAAGAACTGAGGAATAAAACACGGGGGAGGGGGGGGCGGATTGAGGAATTGAGATTGAGAGGCGAGAGGTAAGAATGGAGGGAAGCGGCGAAGGGATTGCGTCAATGCGGGGGTTTCGGGAGAGTGGGGTCGAATCAGAGATCATGAAAGATTTGATTGAGCGAACGGAGATGAGATTGAACAAAGTGGACGTTCGCGTACCTTGTCACAATAACACGGTTGACAGAGGTTCACGGGCTGCGGATGGGCGATGGACCATACACAATAGCGATTGCCACAATCGATCTTTCGTAACTTCTTGGTCTGCGAAGCGGGAAAAGGAAACGGGGGATGGTGTAGTGTGAGCGTCTGATGGGTTGGGTTGCGGACCGTACGGAAAACGGAAATGTGCAAACGGGAAAACACGCGCAAACGTGGGTCCAGTTTGGGAAAAAAGGAACGGAACTCACGATAACGTAGTGCTGTGACGTGTGTTCGTTAGGAACAGGAATTAGGCGTAGGAATATCGGAACGGTTACTCACACCACATCCGTGCTTGGTACCTTCACTGAGCGTTCGGAACGAGTAATGTGAGCGGGACGGAGTCGAAGAAGTTGGAAAGAAGGTAACGTACGTCTCGAGGTTACACATAGTGAAGGAAAGGTGATGGCGAGGGCGAAGGCGAACGGGGACGTCAATACAGTCAAAAAGGTGGAGGGGCTGGATAAAGATGAAATAGAGTGGGACTACTAGAGGAGTTGTGGGGAAGGGGAGATCGGGGGATGGATTAGCTAGATGGTAGAGGGGGGATTATAGAGGGAATATATATAGGGAATGGAGGAAAAAGGAGAGGAGTTGGAGTTGAAAGTTAAGCTGTGCGTGTCGGGCGTGTGTTTAGCGTTGTTGGCATTTGCAAGCGCAGGGGTCACTTGTTACCCGGTGCGGAGCGCGGCTTTCAAACCCATCTCACCCCGCCTTTGCCATGCCCTCCACATCGAACAGAAGCGAAAGAAAGAGGAACCATCTGATAACGGAGCCATCACCACAACCTCGAGGCGACCATTTCTTCTTTCTCTCAAAATAAAATAAAAATTGGAGATGAGATCCAAAGTATCGGAGTTTGAATGTCTGGTATGGTCATCCGCCGACACTAGAACTGTCACGTCCAAGAAACTACTGTCGACTGTCGTACATGGCATCCGATGCCATGGCGAGCAAACCACTCCCTTGGCCCGAGGTCATTATGCGTTCCTTCTTCCTCGCTGGGACATCGAGTTCAACTTCGTTGTGTGTCTTGGAACCGTCTGCTCAACACCCTTGGAGCCTTTCCCAAACAAATTTACTGCAATCAGGGTCGCGAGGCAGTAGACTTCATAATTATTTTCCTCATCTACGTGTAAATGACCCCTGTTTTCATAAATCACTGGCCTCGAAGCAGGAGGAGGTTGATAACCAGCTGCGCCCGCGGTTCTTGGATCTCGTTGCCGACCTGAAAATACCCATGTTGCAAGGCGTATCTGCGTTGCGTTTGGCACCAAATTTGCTTCCTACACCTACGATCAGGGCAGCAACCGTTTGGAGCGCGAACGAATAATCCCCAATCCGGTGCTACTCTCGGGCGTTGCTCCCTAAGCCGTGATGGAAGTGTGATGTGCTAGAGCATGAGGGCGTGGAGTAAGAGTAGTGGACGACGTTGTGGTTCTTCGTGTACTCGTGTATCTGGTTCCGGTGTGACATGTGACAGGTTGTGTGACATTGTTTAGTGTGGCCCACAGCCTCAGCCTGCGACGACGGCCAATGACAAACGACAATGAGTTCTCTCCCGACTTCGTCCACTTCTTCTCCATCGTCCTCGGCACTCACCCCTACAACACGCTCCCGTACTCTCCTCTTCATTTCCTATCGCGACTCTAGCGCACGGGTACCTCGCTCTTCCCGCATCGGTCGCCTGTACGAAGACTTTTATCACCCCAACGACGAGAATGAGGGTCTCATCAATCACCAGGGCACGCCCCACACCTCTATAGACGTGGAACTCCCCCCAAAATGGTCCGTAAGATCCGAAAGTTCATATCCCCGAACATTTCCCATTCGTTTACGAACAAACAAACAAAAAAAACAGGGTGGACTACGTTGAACAGGTAGAGGAAATACTTGCCGCCACCCAAGCCAAAGGTGCGCGTCTATTTCGATATCTCAAGATGTCTGCGTCAGTTGATCGCTGTGTGTTTGTCCGACGACTGAACCTTGTTCATCCTTCCTTCACAGTCGCTGCTCTGGACAAACTTCACGCCAAGCATGTTCTTCCGGGTTTTGCGGACCGATCCTCAGAGGAACGAGAAATTGAGGCCGCAACGAGTGACATTACTAAAGTGAACTGAAATTGCCTTATCTTCATCTCCGCTGAAAGCTCATCCATCTGCTCCCCCATCCCATCTCACACAGGACTTCCGTCGATGTCAGGCCCTAATCCAGCAAATCGGCGCCGTCGCCACCTCTCCCGATCATTCCTTTCCACCAACTCGGCCCGACGTCGCACAACATCACGCGCTCGCCGCTAAGAATACCCAACGTGGCCTCGCCGCCAAAGTGCAAGAGCTCAGCGCGACCTTCCGCAAAAAGCAGCGCGTCTATATGGAAAGTGAGCTCCTCCTTCGCAGTGCTCCATCCTCCTTCACACCCCGTACCCCGTCCCCCGCGGGTCACGGGTACATCCCAGTTGTCGGCGTCTTCTAACGTCTTCACTTCTTCCGCCCCGCAGAGCTGCAAGGCCATGCGATAAAGAATCAAGATCTCCTCGTCGCCTCGGGCGTGACTTCCCTCAAGGGCACAGACGCCTTGACCGCCGTAGATGAAGATATCGAAGCCGCGGTATGGGCGCCGTTCTGTTTTTGCTGTATCATAGGACATGTGCTCACTCGACCCTCGCCACATCCTAGTCGCGTAGTCAGCTGGTTGACCAGCAGCTCCTCGAGCCTGATCTTCGAGCGCGTGACCGCGAGCTCACCGAAATTGCAAAGTCAATCGCCACTCTAGCGGAGCTTTTCAAAGATTTGTCATCACTCGTCATAGACCAGGGCACACTCCTTGACAGTGTCGAATACAATATTGAGCAGACGGCTGTCCACATGAACGATGCGGTGAGGGAGCTTGAAATTGCTACTCGGTTCGTATCCTTCACGTGTTCTCGTCTGATAACGATTGAAGTTTGATCCCATTCGCTCGCTTTCTCTTTTTGGTTCATGCGCTCGGACAGGTATCAGAAGAATACTGGCAGGCGGAAGTGCATCTTCCTTCTCTTGCTCCTCATCTTTGCGCTCGTAGTAGTCCTCATCTTCAAGCCTCGGCGGCATTCCTCGGCTGTCGCTCCAAAACCCATATCCACTCAGGCTCCACAAAACCCTCCCTTTCTGCACTCGTGATGGATGATCAACATGGCATCCCCATGTGATTGTGATGGGTCGATGATGGTGCTCTGTGCCTCCATCGCCTTTAGGCACCATTCGACGGACACGTAGGGTGGCCCACATTCCTTTACCTCGCATATGTATCGATCACATTATTTTTACGTATAATGTCAATGTCCCATGGAGCAGGTAGGGGGTTCCGCCGGCGCGTTGTATTTTGCTTCCCGCATAAACACGTACATCAAGGTGGATCCATCCAACCTCGTGGTGCGACATGGAATCAGAAACAACAGAACATACTCGTCGGAAAAACACGCTCAGGGAAGAGAGATTCCATTGTAGACATCTCGAGACGCGCGCATTCCACTGGCGCTTCTCCGCGGTGACAAATGTCCCATGTTTCTTACTCACTTTTACGGCTACTGTACACTATTCGGAGGGCCCCGCCCGCCTTGCCTTGGGCTCATTCCTTACATGCCTCGCCGAGGCGCGCAGGCGGGAGGTTTCCCTAATGTATTCTCCTCTTTTCCAGAAAGGCGGGCACGTGCATCTGCTCTGGGTGCCCTTCGGAAGGGACCAAATGAGTACGGAATTTTAGGGGGGGACATGGGTCTGGGTTGTGTTGTGTTGTGATGTGTTGTGGTGTGGTCACGGGAAATGTTTCCTTTCGCGGTCGCGAAGGCACCTTCTCTTACTGTTAATTTAATCATCCTAGGTCTAGCTTCGTCGTTCGTTTGACAACTCTGTTGGTGTGCGCAAGCGGGATAATCGGGTCCAGTTGGAGCCTGAGGGCAAACGGAGGGGGGTTATTCCGATATTCCTGCAGGCCCGGTGACCGGTGGACGACCATCTAGTGACCTGCCCCCCCCCAAAACTGATGCACGTCTCATATTCATACGTCTTCGCAACTCTCGCTCCCGGGCTCGCGGTGCGATGTGAAGTGGGGTGACGAACCCATCCAGGGGATCAAGGGGAAGAAGTAGGTCACGCCCATTTGAGAGTGTACCCCCCTCCCAACACTTTGGCGACATACATCATTGCGGGCAGGTGCGTACCGCACGTCAGTGGTCATGTGTGATCTCTGACCCTCGGAAGGTATTCTGAACTTCAAATCGATGGTCTGATCTTGCATGCCTGAGAGGTACAGTGGCAGCCACTTGCATCCGAAATTGCCGAATGGCTGGCTACATACAAGGCTTCTTTTGATAACCCCCGCCGACCCATTCCACAAGGCAAACAATTTGATTGCAGTGCATCATCCCCCCCCCCCAAGCAAGCCCTACACGCCATACGCCCTCGTCACCGGTAATAATACCGATCACTCACACAGAGACGCACCCTGCGCAATTTTATTGCTCGCCTTCTGGCTTGAGTGAGCTTCTTCCGGCGCGCAGGATCTCGTCCGTCGACAATAGATTGATGGCGATCACAGAGCTACGGAAATCCGGACAACGCAGGGGCAGAGGGTTCACAAATTGTGATTCGTGTCAGCTAGCCGAAATGAAAGAGTGGACGCAGCACGCACCACGAGTGCAGCATTTGTCGCTTGACGCGGTAGTTATCCCACACGCCCTCGACCGTTGGGTCGCATGGCTCACCTGACTGGAGGTCGAGCCCCACAACGTTCCCATCCGCGTGCTCGTCTTGTAGTGCGACCAGCGTATCTTGCACATCGAACCCGCCGTTCGCGGCAAGCGTCTTGGGAATCACGAGAAGCGCGTCCGCGAAGGCCTGCACCCCCATTTTGACGCGCCCCTTGGCAGCCTTCTTTGCATTATCGACGAGATGTCCTGCGCACGCAACCTCAAAAGCCCCTGCACCAGGTATGAGCGCCTCGTCCTCGAATCCGTTCTTGACTGCGCGCAGACCATCGCGCAGCGCATCTTGAATCTGTTGTATCGTGTGTGCGTTCGGGCCCTTGATGAGTAACGTCACGCTCTTCGGGTCCTTCACTTCGTCTACGAATGTGAATTTTTCTTCGCCAAGCGTGTGTTCGTATACGAGCCCAGCCCATCCGAGGACGTCCGGTGTTAGCTCTTCGATAGAATTTTGTGCGATGCCTCCGCAAATCAATTGCAGTCTGCGGTGAGTCACGCGCCCACAGCCAAAGATAACATATCAGTACGCCTGTGGCTGAAGCTCCGGACCGTAAGGACGCACCGCTCCATATTGCGCCGTTTTGCACGGCGCAGGGCGAGGATACCATTCTTTGCAAGGATGTCGAGGGACAGGGGATCAATTCCCTTTTGATTAATCACAACGAAACCCTTCCGCTTCTCCTTAGAGTCCACCGCCTGGTCACACACCAGATTCTTGAGCTCTACAATCTTCTTCACACGCTCGTCTGTGAATTTACGTTCAGACTCGACGAGTTTTTCGCGTTGCTCTGCTGAAGAATAGAAGAATCCCGAATTCACTTCGCTATCGTCCCACCTGTCAATAGTGCGGAGGGCGCAAAAGAAGTGTACGGCTCACGTCTTCTCGTACTCTAGGCTGACGTTGAGCGTCAAAATGTAGGCGTTCTCGACGCGCTTAGGCATGTCTGGATGCCGCGCGCCATGGTCCAGAACAAGGCCACGAATCAGCTGAGTCTCCGAGGCCGTACGGTGCTGCATTTTCATAATTTCGACCATGTGAAGATCGATCGGTTCCCGCCACTGGTCCTCGGCGTCTGCGAAAGCCCCAGTGATACATCATTTTCCACAGTGGAAAACCATCAGGTGAATCGCGTACCTTTAGGTGGAGGAGGCGGCCGGATGGTCATCACGGCATCGACCACAGACTCGGAAAGCTGATTCGCCAAAGCGGCATTGAGTTTTGTAGCGAGGGAAGTCTTCGCCAGGCTGACGAGGGTGGGACGGTCTAGGCTCGAAGGTTGCTTGAACGTGTCCAAGAACTGGGGTACAATCGCGTCACCCGAGATCGGTGGAACAGTCTACGTGGAACCCTCACTGTAAGCGCCTCCTTTTTTGCAATGTCAAACCCTGCCGCGATGACTGATGGGTGTACGCCCTCAGAGATGTAGCGATCGGCCTGCTTTAGTAATTCCCCAACGAGTAAGACTACAGATGTCGTCCCATCTCCAACTTGGTCATCTTGTGCAACCGCCGTTCTTGCGATCATAGCGGCGGTGGGATTTTGTATTTGCATCTCTGAAAGTAAAACTTTGCCGTCTTTTGTCATCTTGATTTGTCCTGCTCCGTCTACGAGCATCTTTAATGTACCCCGTGGACCTGAAACGGCGTCATTGATTGAACAAGGGGATCAAATGCACCATCCTACGCACCTAGATTTCCTCTCACAACATTCGCCAAGCCCATCGCACCCGTCGTATTGACCTTGAAACAGGGACATTGCAATCAAATTGTTGCGTAGGGTAAAGAGAGACCATACCTGGAGCGCAGCAGCTCTCCTGACGCTTTCTGCTTTCGGGTTAATGAGTTCGATGCTTGACAT
>Ga0307509_10007195_pt1 | contig 14650 bp, 14 predicted proteins | sample 10_EM_MG_FD_202245 | JGI IMG/M metagenome (GOLD analysis project Ga0307509, IMG submission 202245) | Populus trichocarpa ectomycorrhiza microbial communities from riparian zone in the Pacific Northwest, United States - 10_EM | ecosystem: Host-associated > Plants > Roots > Unclassified | place... | reverse complement strand
CTCGACGCGCTTGGCCTTCGGGTTGGAGCCCGTGATCGGGATGCGCATCGCGGCGGAGCGGTTGCGCTGCGAGTAGACCAGGTTGACCGGGGCCTCGAAGCCGGGGACCAGGCGGTGGTACGAGTTCACCGTCGGGTTGGTGAACGCGAGGAGCGACGGGGCGTGCTTGAGGATGCCGCCGATGTAGTAGCGGGCGATGTCCGACAGACCCGCGTAGCCGGCCTCGTCGTAGAAGAGCGGGGAGCCGCCCGCCCACAGCGACGAGTGGACGTGCATGCCCGAGCCGTTGTCACCGAAGATCGGCTTCGGCATGAAGGTCGCGGTCTTGCCGTTGCGCCAGGCCACGTTCTTCACGATGTACTTGAAGAGCTGGAGGTCGTCGGCCGCGGCGAGCAGCGTGTTGAACTTGTAGTTGATCTCGGCCTGGCCGGCGGTGCCCACCTCGTGGTGCTGGCGCTCGACCTGGAGGCCGGACGCGGCCAGCTCCAGGGAGATCTCCGCACGCAGGTCGGCGAAGTGGTCGACCGGCGGGGTCGGGAAGTAGCCGCCCTTGTAGCGGACCTTGTAACCGCGGTTGTCCTCGACCGCACCGGTGTTCCAGGCGCCGGCCTCGGAGTCGATGTGGTAGAAGGCCTCGTTCGACTTGGTGTCGAAGCGCACGCTGTCGAAGACGTAGAACTCGGCCTCGGGACCGAAGTACGCGGTGTCGGCGATGCCGGTGGAGGCGAGGTACGCCTCGGCCTTCTTCGCCACGTTGCGCGGGTCACGGGAGTACTGCTCGCCCGTGATCGGGTCGTGGATGAAGAAGTTGATGTTGACCGTCTTGTCGCGGCGGAAGGGGTCCACGCGCGCGGTCGACAGGTCGGCGCGGAGCGCCATGTCGGACTCGTGGATGGCCTGGAAGCCGCGGATCGAGGAGCCGTCGAAGGCGAGTTCCTCGTCCGGGTCGAAGGCCGTCGCCGGCAGCGTGAAGTGCTGCATCACACCCGGCAGATCGCAGAATCGGACGTCGACGAACTTGACGTCCTCGTCCGCGATGAACTTCTTGGCCTCGTCGGCGTTCTGGAACATCCAGCTCCTCCTACTCCCGACCGTCCGTGCCGGGGTGGTAGTTCGTTCGTGCGGCCAGTGCGGTGGCACACGCTGGACCCGACCTTAGGGACGGGGGATTTCTCAGGCGTGACCCATTTGTTTCGCCCAAGTTAACCGGTCTTGGGCCGCCTGGCCCCTCCTGTCCGCATGGCAGAACGGGGGCAGTACCGTGGACGGGTGGACAACAGGGATGCAATCGGGTCATGGCTCTCCGGGCCCCGGGAAGCCGCGGAGCGGGCAGGTGTCGACTTCGGCTACCGCGGCGAGCAGCTGGGCCTGCCCGAGCACGGCCCCGGCTCGATCGCCCGCCCGGGCCGCCGCCTCGGCGCCCTCGCCGTCGACTGGGCCCTGTGCCTGTTGATCGCATACGGCCTGCTCACCCACGGCTACAACCAGGCGACCGGCAACTGGGCCCTGCTCATCCTCTTCGTCCTGAGCACCCTCACGGTCGGCACCATCGGCTTCACCCCGGGCAAGCGCCTCTTCGGCCTCCGCGTGATCGCCCTCGACACCGGCCGCCCCAACCCCCTCCGCGCCCTGCTCCGCACAGCCCTCCTGTGCGTCGCGATCCCGGCCCTGATCTGGGACCGCGACGGACGCGGCCTGCACGACCGGCTGGCGCGCACGGTCGAGATCCGCCTCTGATTTCTCGCCCGCGCGGCTCATGGTCTGGGGTTGCGTCGAGGGGGTGCTGCGGTCTTGCGGGCGCGGTGCCGTTGTGGCCGTTCGCGCAGTTCCCCGCGCCACGCCCTGGTGGGGTGCGGTGGTCGCTTGGTGAAGCGCGCAGCGGCTGCACCCCGCCCAGCTGCGGGCAGTCGTGCCGTGGGGGCGGCACGGGTGGGCGCAGCGGCACTCCGCCGGCGCGGGGGAGCGAACCCCACCCCCGGGCCGGCCCCCGCGCCGGGCACCGCTCACGCCCTGTGAAGTACCGACCCCACCGCCCTCCGCAGCTCGGCTTCCGGGGACGGCGACGCGCCGGGCGTGCGCCAGGCCACGAAGCCGTCGGGGCGTACCAGGACCGCGCCCTCGGGCGTCGTGCCGTGGGCGGTGGCCCAGTCCGCGGGGGGCGTGTCGTAGGTCAGGTCGGCGTCCGGGGCGTCCCCGATCCGGTGGACGTCGAGGCGTACTCCCTCGGAAGCCGCCACCCGGGCGGCCGCCGCGGGCCACGCAGGGGATTCCGTGCCGCAGAGCAGGACCAGTGACCGCTCGTAGAGGTCCAGCGTGGAGATCCGCTCACCCGCGCGGCGTAGCCACAGGTGGGGGGCCCGGCTGCCGGGCTGGCCGGTCAGGTTCATGCCGTCGGGGACGACCGGCTGGTCCGGGTCCGCGTCCACGACCGCGCCCTCGGGGTAGCGGTAGCCGAGGACGATGTTGAGGATGCCGCCGCGCTTGCCGCCGCCGATGCCGGGGGCGGGTGCGAAGCCGGGGTGGCTGTGCTCCACGGAACGGGCCGAGGCGCGGGCGCTGGTGGCCAGGGCGACGGGGCGGCGCTCGGTGTCGTAGGTCTCCAGGAGCCCGGGCCCGGCCCAGCCGTCGAGAACCGCGGCCAGTTTCCAGGCCAGGTTGTGGGCGTCCTGGATACCGGTGTTGGAGCCGAAGGCCCCGGTCGGTGACATCTCGTGCGCGGAGTCGCCGGCGAGGAAGACCCGGCCGGTCGCGTACCGTTCCGCGACCCGTTCGGCGGCACGCCACGACGCCTTTCCGGTGATCTCGACGTCGAGGTCGGGCACGCCGACGGCATGGCGGATGTGTTGGACGAGCCGCTCCTCGGTGAACTCCTCCAGCGTCTCGCCGCGTTCGGGGTGCCAGGGCGCGTGGAAGACCCAGTTCTCGTTGTTGTCGACGGGCAGCAGCGCGCCGTCGGCGTCCGGGTCGGTGAGGTAGCAGCAGATGAACCGCCGGTCCCCGACGGTGTCCGCGAGCAGCTTGGAGCGGAAGGTGACGCTGACGTTGGCGAAGAGGTCGCCGGGGCCGCTCTGCCCGATGCCGAGCCGGTTACGGACGGGGCTGCGCGGGCCGTCGGCCGCGACGAGGTAGTCCGCGCGGACCGTGTAGACCTCGTCCGACTCACGGTCCCGGACGACCGCCGTCACCCCTTCGGCGTCCTGCGTGAACGACTCCATCTGGTGGAAGTACCTGAGGTCGCCGCCCAGCGCGCGGGCGCTCTTCAGCAGCACCGGCTCCAGGTCGTTCTGGCTGCACAGGCACCACGCGGTGGGGCTGAACCGGGCGAGCCCGCCGCCGGGGTCGATCTCCTTGAACAGCCACTCCCCGGCGTCACCCACCAGTGTCGGGGTCTGCAGGATGCCGTGGTTGTCGGCGAGGAGTGCGGCCGCGGCCTTGATGTCCGCTTCGACACCCGCCGTCCGGAACAGCTCCATCGTCCGCACGTTGTTGCCCCGGCCGCGCGGGTGGATCGAGGTCCCGGAGTGCCGTTCGACCAGCATGTGCCGTACGCCGAGACGGCCCAGGAACAGGGACAGGGACAGGCCCACGAGCGAGCCGCCCACGACGAGGACGGGTACCCGCTGATCGGCTTTCTGCTGCATCAGGGCTCCAGAGGCAGGGGGTCGGTGGGTGGGGCGCGTCGCAATCTTCATGCCCTCTGGTTGTCCATGCCCCTTGGGGAGGGGTTCCGCGTGCTCAATCACCCGCCTGGTTCACGCGAGTCGCGCCGCACCGAGGACCGGCACACGATCTAAAAGCGCTGACGTCGCGTCATCGGCTTCAGACGCTGCCGCTGCCCCCGCGAAGGAGAGTGCGATCCATGACGACCGTGTCGGAACAGGTGTCGGAGAAGCTGAAGCGAACGGCGTCGAGGCGGGTGTCCCAGTCCGTCTTCGACGGCTCCCGTCTTCGGGTCGTCCTGCTGGTGGACGTGCACGACGGCGCGCAGCAGCAGTTCCTGGAGGCCTACGAGCAACTGTGCAACCAGGTCGCCTCGGTGCCCGGTCACGTCAGCGACCAGCTGTGCCAGTCGATCGAGAACCCCTCGCAGTGGCTGATCACCAGCGAGTGGGAGAGCGCCCCGCCGTTCCTCGCCTGGGTGAACAGCGAGGAGCACGTCCGTATGGTGGAGCCGCTGCACAGCTGCGTCCGGGACACCCGGTCGCTGCGTTTCCACATCGTCCGCGAGACGGGCGGTGACACGGCGAAGGCCTCCGCGGCACAGCGCCGGCTCCAGGCGTCGCCGCGCATCGGCGACGGGGTGATCCGGCACGCGCTGACCTTCACCGTCAAGCCGGGCAGCGAGGACCGGGTCGCGAAGATCCTCTCTGACTACGCCTCACCGGAGGCGAAGGTCGACGAGACCACCCGGCTGTCCCGCACCTCCCTGTTCATGCACGGCAACCGGGTCGTGCGGGCCATCGAAGTGCGCGGCGACCTGCTGGCGGCGCTGCGCCATGTCTCCCGGCAGCCCGAGGTGCGGGCGGTCGAGGAGGCCATCAACCCTTACCTGGAGCAGGACCGGGACCTCAACGACCAGGAGTCCGCACGGGTGTTCTTCACCCGGGCGGCGTTGCCCGCCGTCCACCACGTCACCGCCGAGGAGCGGGCCGAAGGCGAGCGGCACGCGCTGTACTACCCGGCCCGGCCGGGCTGCGGGATGCGGCTGGCCGAACTGCTCGCCCAGCAGGACGAGGCGGCGGCCGAGGACCCGGCGAGCCCGGTCCTGCGCAGCACGATCTTCCAGCGCGACGACGTCGTCGTACGGCTGATCGACCAGCGGCCCGGCGTCGACGTGGACGTCACCCCCGCACACGCGCTGACCGCCCTGCTGGACGGCGACGCCGTCGGTATGCAGCTCATCACCGACCGCCGCTCGCCGGACGCCTGACCCCCACCGCCGCATCACACCCACGGAGGAACGTCGAGATGAAACCACTTCCGAAGATCGTGGACCTCAGCGAGGTCGAGCCCAACACGCGGCGCGGCGGGGATCTGCGCGCCATGCTCACTCCCGCCACGGTGGGTTCGATCAGCGGTTTCATGGGCGTGGCCATCGTGGCGCCGGGTGACCGCATCGGCGAGCACTACCACCCGTACTCCGAGGAGTTCGTCTACGTCGTCTGCGGCGAGCTGGAGGTCGACCTGGACGGCGAGCCGCACCCGCTGCGGCCCGAGCAGGGAATGATGATCCCGATCAACATGCGGCACCGGTTCCGCAACGTGGGCAACGTGGAGGCGCGGATCGTCTTCCACCTCGGCCCGCTGGCGCCGCGCCCGAGCCTGGGCCATGTCGACACGGAGCAGACGGAGTCCGTCGCCGTGGGGCAGGTCCGGTCATGAGCCGGCGCGTCGCGGTGACCGGCATAGGCGTGGTGGCTCCTGGCGGAATCGGCGTACCGGCGTTCTGGGACTTGCTCGCCGAAGGCCGGACCGCCACGCGCGGCATCACGTTCTTCGATCCGGCCGGCCTGAGGTCGCGGATCGCCGCCGAGTGCGACTTCGATCCGGCGGCGCACGGCCTGGACCCGGCGGAGGTGGAGCGCGCGGACAGGTACATACAGTTCGCCCTGGTCGCCGGGGACGAGGCGGTCCGGGACTCGGGTCTCGACCTCGGCCGGGAGGACCCGTGGCGGGTCGGGGTGTCGCTGGGCACCGCCGTCGGCGGCACCACCCGGCTGGAGCAGGACTACGTCCTGGTGAGCGGCGGAGGCCGGCAGTGGGACGTGGACCACCGGCAGGCCCGCCCGCAGCTGCACCGGGCGTTCTCGCCGAGCGTGCTGGCCTCCGCGGTGGCGGAACGTTTCGGCGCGCAGGGTCCGGTGCAGACCGTCTCCACCGGCTGCACCTCGGGCCTGGACGCCGTCGGATACGCCTTCCACACCGTGCGGGAGGGACGCGCCGACATCTGCGTCGCCGGCGCCTCCGACTCCCCGATCTCCCCGATCACCATGGCCTGCTTCGACGCGATCAAGGCCACGTCCCCCAACAACGACGACCCCGCACACGCCTCCCGGCCCTTCGACAACAACCGCGACGGGTTCGTGATGGGCGAGGGCGGCGCGGTGGTCGTCCTGGAGGAACTGGAACACGCCAAGGCCCGCGGCGCCCGCGTCTACTGCGAGCTCGGCGGCTACGCCACCTTCGGCAACGCCTACCACATGACCGGCCTGACCAGCGAGGGCCTGGAGATGGCCCGGGCCATCGAGGACGCCCTCGACAGCGCCCGGCTCGACCCCACCGCCATCGACTACGTCAACGCGCACGGCTCCGGCACCCGGCAGAACGACCGCCACGAGACCGCCGCCGTGAAACGAGCCCTCGGGCAGCACGCCTACAAGACGCCCATGAGCTCCATCAAGTCCATGGTGGGCCACTCGCTCGGCGCGATCGGCGCCATCGAGGTCGTCGCCTGTGTGCTCGCCCTGGCCCATCAGGTCGTACCGCCCACCGCGAACTACGACACCCCCGACCCCGAGTGCGACCTCGACTACGTGCCGCGCGTCGCCCGCGACCGCAAACTGACCGGCGTCCTGTCGGTGGGCAGCGGCTTCGGGGGTTTCCAGTCCGCGGTGGTCCTGACCCGGCCGAGAGGAGGAAGGACACGATGAGCGAATCCCGCCCTCGGCGGGCGGCCGTCACCGGTATCGGTGTCGTCGCGCCCAACGGAACCAGCACCGAGACCTTCTGGAAGTCCGTCCAGCAGGGCATCAGCGTCCTCGACGAGGTGAGCCGCGAGGGGTGCGAGGACCTCCCGCTCAGAGTGGCCGGCGAGGTCCGCGGCTTCGATCCGACCGCCGCGGTCGAGGGCCGCCTCCTCGTGCAGACCGACCGCTTCACCCACTTCGCGCTGATCGCCGCCGACCTCGCGCTGGAGGACGCCCGGCTGGGCCGGGCCGACACCGACGACTCGCCGTTCGACGTGGGCGTGGTCACCGCGGCCGGCTCCGGCGGCGGCGAGTTCGGCCAGCGCGAACTCCAGCAACTGTGGGGCAAGGGCAGCCGGTTCGTCGGTCCCTACCAGTCCATCGCCTGGTTCTACGCCGCCAGCACCGGCCAGATCTCCATCCGGCGCGGCTTCAAGGGGCCCTGCTCGGTGGTCGCCGCCGACGAGGCCGGCGGACTGGACGCCCTGGCACACGCCGCCCGCGCTGTGCGCCGCGGCACCGACGTCATCGTGGCCGGCTCCACCGAGGCGCCGATCGCGCCGTACTCGTTGGTGTGCCAGCTCGGTTATGACGAGCTGAGCCGCGAGCCCGACCCGGCCCGCGCCTACCAGCCGTTCACCGAGCATGCCTGCGGCTTCGTCCCCGCCGAGGGCGGCGCCATGCTCGTCGTGGAGGAGGCCGACTCCGCCCTGCGGCGCGGGCTGCCCGTACGGGCCACCCTCGACGGACACGCGGCGACCTTCACCGGCGCCTCCCGCTGGACCGAGTCCCGCGCCGGACTCGCCCAGGCCATCCGCGGCGCCCTCGACGAGGCCGGCTGCGCCCCCGAGGAGATCGACGTCGTCTTCGCCGACGCCCTCGGGGTGCCCGAGGCCGACCGTGCCGAGGCGCTGGCCATCGCGGACGCCCTCGGCGCACACGGCCGGCGGGTGCCCGTCACCGCCCCCAAGACCGGGATCGGCCGCGGCTACTGCGCGGCCCCCGTCCTCGACACGGCGGCCGCCGTGCTCGCCATGGAACACGGCCTGATCCCGCCGACCCCCGGCGTCTTCGACATCTGCCACGACCTCGACCTCGTCACCGGCCGGGCCCGTCCCGCCGACGTGCGCACGGCGCTGGTCCTCAGCCGGGGACTCATGGGGTCGAACGCGGCGCTCGTGCTGCGCCACGGCGCCGCCGAGTGAGCCGAACACACCAGCTGCCCAGCAGCGAAGGAAAAGGAGTCCTATGAACATCACCGTGGACGAACTGTCCGAACTCATGAAGAAGGCCGCCGGCGTCACCGTCTCCCCGGAGGACCTCGAGCAGCGGTACGACAGCGGCTTCGACGCCCTCGGTGTCGACTCGCTCGGTCTGCTCGGCATCGTCGGCGAGCTGGAGAACCGGCACGGCGTGCCGATGCCGGTCGACGCCGAACGCTGCAAGACGCCCCGCCAGTTCCTCGACCTCGTCAACAGCGCACTGACCACGGGAGCCTGACATGGCCGGACACACCCAGAACGAGATCACCATCGCCGCCCCCGTCGACCTGGTCTGGGACATGACCAACGACGTGGCCAACTGGCCCCAGCTGTTCACCGAGTACGCCAGTGCCGAGATCCTCTCTGAGAAGGGGAACAAGGTCACCTTCCGGCTCACCATGCACCCCGACGAGAACGGCACGGTGTGGAGCTGGGTCTCCGAACGGGAGACGGACCGCGCCCACCTCAGCGTCAGGGCCCGCCGCGTGGAGACCGGACCCTTCGCCCACATGAACATCCACTGGCAGTACCAGGAGGTACCGGCCGGCACCCGGATGGTGTGGACCCAGGACTTCGAGATGAAGCCGGAGGCGCCGGTCGACGACGACTGGATGACCGACAGCATCAACAAGAACTCCAAGATCCAGATGGCCCTCATCCGGGACAAGATCGAGAAGGCGGCCGCCGGTCACCGGCCCGCCCCCGCCCTGGCCGACTGAGCCGGACGACAGGAGAACGCCGTGCACCAGGCCCTGATCGTCGCCCGTATGGCCCCGGGCTCCGCCCCCGACATCGCCAAGGTGTTCGCGGAGTCCGACCGGGGAGAGCTGCCGCACCTCGTCGGCGTCACGCGCCGCAGCCTCTTCCAGTTCGGTGATGTGTACATGCACCTCATCGAGTCCGAGCGCGAGCCGGGACCGGCCATCGCCAAGGTCACCTCGCACCCCGACTTCAGGGACGTCAGCGAACGCCTCTCGGCGTACGTCAGCGCGTACGACCCGGAGACCTGGCGGTCCCCGAAGGACGCGATGGCACAGCGCTTCTACCTCTGGGAGCGCGACGCCGACGCCTGAAGCCGGCCGGAACACCGGTGCCGGGCCCGCGTCGTGCGCGGGCCCGGCACCGGTGTTCCGTGGAGTCCGCTCACCCGCGGACCGTGCACTCGAACGCGTGCAGATACGGGTTCACCGGCCGCATGTCATCCACCGTCAGACCCGCCCCGGTCAGCCGCCGGACCATGCTGTCGGTGGTGTGCTTGGCACCGCCGACGTTCAGCAGCAGCAGCAGGTCCATCGCTGTGCTGAACCGCATCGACGGCGTGTCGTCGACGAGGTTCTCGATCACCACGACCCGGGCACCCGGACCGCCCGCCTCCACGACGTTGCGCAGCAGCCGCGTGGTGGACTCGTCGTCCCACTCCAGGATGTTCTTGATGACGTAGACATCGGCCTCGACCGGCACGGCGTCCCGGATGTCGCCCGGTACCACCCGCGCACGGTCCGCGAGATCGCCGCCCTCGCGCAGCCGCGGCAGGGCCTTCTCCACCACCCGGGGCAGATCCAGCAGGTATCCGCGCATCGACGGGTACTTGTCCAGCAGGCTCGCCACCACATGCCCCTGGCCGCCCCCGAGGTCCGCGACGGACGAGGCGCCGGACAGGTCGAGCAGCGCGGCCACCTCGCGCGCCGACTGCTCGCTGGACGTGGTCATCGCCCGGTTGAAGACGTCCGCCGACTCCGGGGCGTCCTCGTTGAGGTAGACGAAGAACTCCTTGCCGTACAGGTCCTCGACCACGTTACGGCCGCTGCGCACCGCCTCGTCCAGCCTCGGCCAGGCGTCCCAGGTCCACGGCTCGGTGCACCACAGGGCGATGTAGCGCAGGCTGTGCGGGTGGTCCTCGCGCAGCAGCCGGGACATGTCGGTGTGGGCGAACGTCCCGTCCGGCCGCTCGGCGAACAGGCCGTAGCAGGACAGGGCGCGCAGCAGCCGGCGCAGCGGCTCCGGCTCGGCGCGGACCGCGGCCGCCAGGCTCTCCACGGTCATGGGGGCTTCCCCGACGGCGTCGGCGACGCCCAGCCGGGCGGCGGCCCGGACGGCGGCGGCGCACGCCGCGCCGAACACGAGCTCCCTCAGCCGCATCGACGGCGGCGGGGCCGACGGCGCCCCCTGTTCCGACGGGGCTGCGAGCTCGCGGGATGGTGCGGTCATGTGCCGCCTTCCTTCCTTGCGTGGATGTCTTACGGCCGTACGGTCAGCACAGCCCCGAGGGCTTCGAGGTACGGCAGCAGTTGGCCTCGAAGACGTTGCCGGTCTTGGCGTCTTCCTGGTTGACGATGTCGGCCGGGGAGTTGCCCGACAGGGTGTTGTCGGTGATCCGGTTCCGCTCGCTGGTGACGCCCACGAAGCTCTTGAACAGCACCACGCCGCCGGACAGCGGGGACTTCCCGGAGTTCCCGGTGACCAGGTTCCGCGTCACCAGGGTGTCCTCGGCGCCGGTCAGGACGATGCCGGAGCCCTGGAGGAAGGCCAGCCGGGCCGTCTTCACGCAGTACTTGTTGTTCTTCTCGACGCGGTTGTCGCTGACGGTCAGGGCGCCCGCCTTCGGCTTGTTCTCGTCGCCGACGACGAACACGCCCGCGCAGTTGCCGGTGACGGAGTTGCCCGCGACGGTGAGGTTGCGCAGCCGGCGCACGGTGACGCCAATCCGGTTGTTCTCCAGCCGGTTGTCCTGGATGAGCGTGCCGTCGGTGTCGGTAGCGCCCATCTCCGCCGTGATGGAGTTGGCGAGGAACAGGCCGGCGTCGCCGTTGGAGCGGGCGATGTTGTGCCGGTAGAGGCTCCGGACGGAACGCTCTTCGGCGATGCCCCACTGGCCGTTCTTCTCCGCGGTGACGCCCTTGACGGTCAGGTGGTCCGCGCCGACGGCGATGACACCGATCCGCGAGAACCCCTTCACGGTCAGGGCGGCGACGGTGACGTTCTGGACGGGGTTGTTCTTGGCGCCGACGACACAGATGCCGTTCCCCTGTTCGGCACAGGACTTCTCGGCTCTGGCGGCACGGGCGGCCTTCTTCGCCGGCTTCTTGGTCGGGGCGGCCGGTTCGAGCACGGTGTCCCGGCCCTCCCCGCGCAGCGTGATCCCGGACGTGGCCACCTTCACGCTCTCGTGGTAGATGCCGGCCAGCACCAGGACTGTGTCCCCGGGCTGGGCCGCGTCCACAGCCTTCTGGATCGACTCACCCGGATGCACGACGTGGGTGAGGTGGGCGGCCGATGCCGGGGTCGTGCCGAGGAGCGCGCCGCACAGCGCGGTGGCGCAGGCGAGGTATGCGATATGGCGTTTTGTCACATCCGGAAGATTAGGAGCGGATGACCCGATTACCGGCCGGATGCTCTGTTCGGGGGCGTGTCGTCGGACCAGTGGGTGGGCTCGTGCCCGGGCGCCCCGGGATGGGCGGCGCCGGCTGCTAGCTTCGCCAGCTGTCGAAGGGCTCCCGACCCCTCAGCCGGAGGCCGGGACAGCGCCATGAGTGGAGGCAACGTGACGGGTACGCGGGAAGAACCGGACGAATCGGCGATCTCCCCGGTCGGGCGCAGGAGCGTTCTCGCGTCGGCCGCCCTGGCAGCCGCCGCGCCGGTCACGGCCGCCGGTTCCGGGCACGCCGCGGTGGCCGCCGGTTCCGGGCCGGCCGCCGTTGCGGTCGCCGCGTCCGGGCCTGCCGCCTTCGCCCCGGACGGGCCGCCCGGCGTACCCGGGTGCGGGGCCGTGGCCCGGCTGCTGGCCGTTCCCGAGAGCGGCCGGGGGGCCACGTGGCTCAGGTCGGCCCTCCAGGTCGCCGTGGAACTCGAACTCGCCACCATCCCGCCGTACCTGTGCGGCTGGTGGTCCGTCGTCGACCGCCGCGGCGAGGCCGCGCGGCTGATCCAGCGCATCGTCGGCGACGAGATGTACCACCTGGGCGTGGTCTGCAACCTGCTCGTGGCCGTGGGCGGCCGGCCCCGGATGCGCGACAGGGCGCCCATCTACCCCGGGCCGCTCCCCGGCGGTGTGCGCGCCGGGCTGAACATCTACCTGTCGGGCCTGACCAGGTCCTTCGTGCACGACGTGATGATGGCGATCGAGGCCCCGGACGAGCCCCTGGCCCGGACGAGGCACTCCTCGCCCAGCATCGGCGACTTCTACACCGACCTGCTCAGGGCGTTCCACCGCACGGCGCCCAGGCTGTCCACGCGCGGCCAGCTGTCCAGCACCATCGGCTCCGACGTGCTCAAGCCGGTCAGGACCCTGGACGACGTCGAGCGGTCCATCGAGATCGTCAAGGAGCAGGGCGAGGGCACCGCGAGCTCGCCCGCCGACGCCTTCCATGACGACCACCCGGCGCACTACTACGCGTTCGCCGAGATCTACCACGGGCGGCAGCTGCGCGAGACCTCGCACGGCTGGCAGTTCACCGGCCCGGCCGTGCCCTTCCCGGACGCCCGCCCCATGGCCCGGGTCCCGGCCGGCGGCTGGCCGCACCCGCCGGGCGACGTCCAACTGCTCGTGGACCGGTTCGACGGCATCTACAACGACCTGCTGGCCGCCCTCGACGACGCCTGGGGCGACGGCGGCCCGCGCAGCCTGGGCACGGCCGTCCGCGCCATGCGCGCGCTGGAGGACCCGGCCGTGCGGCTGATGGAGACCACGATCCCGGACGCCCCGGGCAACTACGGCCCCCAGTTCCGCCGCCTCTGACACCGGTCACACGGACCGCCCGCCCTGTGGGGACACACGGGAACCGGCCCACATGACACCGGCCCACGCCTACCGGCCCGTGCGGGCCGGCTCGCGTGGGCCGGTGTCGAAGCCTTGCGGCGCGGAGGGGCTCAGCGGGCTTTGCCGCCGCCCTTGGGGAGCTTCATCCCCTTGGGCATCGGGCCCTTCGGCAACGGCATGTTGCTCATCAGGTCGCCCATCGCGCGCAGCCGGTCGTTGGTCGCGGTCACCTGCGGTCCCGTCAGTACGCGCGGGAGCTTCAGCATGGTCGTACGGACCTTCTTCAGCGGGATCTGGCCCTCGCCGGTGCCCACCATCACATCGTGCACCGGGACGTCCGCGACGATGCGGTTCATCTTCTTCTTCTCGGCGGCCAGCAGGGACTTCACCCGGTTCGGGTTGCCCTCGGCCACCAGCACGATGCCGGCCTTGCCGACCGCGCGGTGCACCACGTCCTGGCTGCGGTTCATCGCCACCGCCGGAGTCGTCGTCCAGCCCCGGCCGATGTTGTCCAGTACCGCGGCGGCCGCGCCCGGCTGGCCCTCCATCTGCCCGAAGGCCGCCCGCTCGGCCCGGCGTCCGAAGACGATCGCCGACGCGAGGAAGGCGAGCAGGAGGCCGAGAATGCCGAGATAGATGGGGTGGCCGAGCAAGAAGCCGATCGCGAGGAAGACACCGAAGGTGGCAATTCCGACAGCCGCGAGTACAAGACCGATCGTCTTGTCGGCCTTGCGCGTCATCTTGTACGTCAGAGCGATCTGCTTGAGTCGCCCGGGGTTCGCAGCGTTTTCCGCTGTCGTGTCCTTCCTCGCCATGCGAGGAAGTCTACGTGCCCGCGGGAGTGCCGACGACGGCGGTGCCCGCAGGACGGGGGATCAGGAGTGCGAGGTGAGGGCCTGCTCGATGACGAGCTGCGCCTCGACCCGGTCCTTGGCGCGGCGGCGGTCCTCCAGGACGGAGGTCCACGCGTTGCGGCGGGCGGTGCGCTGGCCGCTGCTCAGCAGCAGCGACTCGACCGCGCGAAGTGCGTCGGTGAAGGACGGGATGGCGGTGGCGCGAACGGGCGCGGCCTGCATGGTGGAGGTCCCCCCTCGGAACAGCTCTGGGTATGGGTCTACGTGCGGTAAACCGAGTGTCACTGTTTGGTGTTACCAGGGCGTGACCGACCGGTCAAACGCCAATGAAGCCTTGATGCGTGGGGCCCAAACGCTGACGCGGCCCTGATGGACGCCCTCATCTGGGAGGACGGTCAGGACCGCGTCGTAGCGACGTACTACTCGCGAGTAGCTGCTTGTGCGCGAATTCACACAGCCGCGGGCGAGTTGGGGCCGGCTGAGGTCACACCGCCTGCGAGGCCACGTACGCGCCCCGCTTCTCGATGGCCATCTGGTACAGGCGCCCGGCGCGGTACGAAGAGCGCACGAGCGGGCCGGACATGACGCCGGAGAAGCCGATCTGGTCGGCCTCCTCCTTCAGCTCCACGAACTCGTGCGGCTTCACCCAGCGCTCCACGGGGTGGTGCCGTACGGACGGCCGCAGGTACTGCGTGATGGTCACCAACTCGCAGCCCGCCTCGTGCAGTTGGCGCAGCGCCTCGCTGACCTCCTCGCGGGTCTCGCCCATGCCGAGGATCAGGTTCGACTTGGTGACCAGGCCGTAGTCGCGGGCCTCGGTGATGACCTTGAGCGAGCGGTCGTAGCGGAAGCCGGGGCGGATGCGCTTGAAGATGCGGGGGACCGTCTCGACGTTGTGCGCGAAGACCTCGGGGCGGGACGAGAAGACCTCGGCCAGCTGCTCGGGGACCGCGTTGAAGTCCGGGGCGAGCAGCTCGACCTTCGTGCGGCCGGCCTCGCGGGACTCCGTCTGCTGGTGGATCTGGCGGACCGTCTCGGCGTACAGCCAGGCGCCGCCGTCCTCCAGGTCGTCGCGGGCGACGCCGGTGATCG
>Ga0307509_10007194_pt1 | contig 14650 bp, 6 predicted proteins | sample 10_EM_MG_FD_202245 | JGI IMG/M metagenome (GOLD analysis project Ga0307509, IMG submission 202245) | Populus trichocarpa ectomycorrhiza microbial communities from riparian zone in the Pacific Northwest, United States - 10_EM | ecosystem: Host-associated > Plants > Roots > Unclassified | place... | reverse complement strand
CAAGTTTGAATAACATTTTTTATCCTTGATCTTTCATTTTAGTTTTTTTAAAAAACAAAACATTAATTTTTATAAAATCATAATCTAAACCAAAAGAAAATAGTAAATAATCTATACAGGAATACCCTTTTTATTTGAAAAAATGGTACAATAAATTAATGAGTAAATTATTAATTAATTATTTTATTTTTATATAATGAATTAAAATAGTCTCTTTGGTATTTAAAAATTAACAAGATTGGTCACCGTAATACACTGCAGGCCAGCCCAAGATTTTAATAATATAAAAAAAAAAGATAATCAAGTGATGCAAGCATTTTTAAAGAAGAAAATGAGACTTTATCATTGACTCAATTAGATTCAATAAGCATATTTAATTTAATAATGTAATTAAAACAATACAACGATGGTAAATAAATCGAGCTAAACAAAAACAATGAAAATGATAATTGAAAAAAAATAACAGCTTACTAATATTATGGAAGATATCCTCTCAATATTTTTAAAAGATCTTTTTAATCTCATTTGATTATAAAATAAAAAATAAATAAGAATATAATAACCCTATAGAAAGAAAGAAAAATCCAAACTCAATTTTAAGCAAATCAAATGTTGAATGGAGAAATTAAAAAAATCAATTTTGAAAAAAACTAACTTGAGTCCACTTGAGTCAGCCTGCCAAATCTGCGACCTAGTCATGAGATCGAGATAACCGATAAAAAGTCAAATTAAATAAAACTACAAATCTCAATTTTAAAACCAACTCAATATTAGAGGATGAAACTAGAAAAAACAATTAAATTTTTTTAAAAAAATAACAAAAAAAACTCAAGTCAACTTACGTTAACATGCCAAGCCTGTGACTTGAAATATGAGATTGAGATAACCCCGTAGAAAGTACAGGGGAAAAGGATCATGAAGCTCAATTTCCAATCAAACCAATGTTGAAGGACAAAATTGAATTTTTTTTTTAAAAGAATATAAAAAAAAACTAAAATCAAATTGGGCTAATCTTCTAGATCGTGATCTGATTCATGAAGTTCATATTATCTCGTAGAAGGCAAATTTAAAAAAAATCGAAAATGCAAAATCTTAATCAACCAAATACTGATGGATGAAATTGAAAAAAAATCAATAAAAAAATCTAAAACAAAAAAAATATTAATCAAAAGAATGAGAACTATATTTGACAAAAAAATAAAACCAAATGTTGAGGAATGAAATTAAAAAAAAATCAATTAAGAAGAGGATTTAAAACAAGTAGCAATCAAAAAAAGAAGGACCAAAATTGATCTAAAAACTAAACAAAACTAAATTGTGAGGGACGAGATTGAAAAATAAAATCAATTAAAAAAATAAAAAATAAAAAATTATAATAAAAAGAATGATGAATAAATTTGAAACAAAATTATAAAGGAAGAATAATTTTTATTTTTGCAGAGCAGTGCGAATCCGTGAAGATAAAAAGAAGAAGAAAAAGGGTAGCCATGAGCTTCAAATTAGACAAGCGTCGCCTCACCAGTAACCTCCCGGCGTGAAGAATTCAACACAATGATGGACGACAATGTTAAGCCACCAAAATTCACCTCATACGTTTCTAGAGCACAAACAATAGCTTCCACACGCGCCGCCCAAGTTATCCTATCTATTTACCTAACCCATAATATTTTTTTCGTTTTAATTCTGGTCCTTTAACTCCTAATTAGTTTACATAAACACATATTTTTTTTTAACAAACCAAGTATCAACCAACCATGAAATATTACGAGAATCTCGTATCTAAATAATTAAAATAAATTATCAAATGAAATCTAAAATAAAATTAATATAAAAAGATCAAATTAAAAAAAATTAAGTGGTTGAACAAATAAATTTTCATTAACCCATCAAATTTAATACTAGCAAACAAAAAGGACGTTGCATTTATTCAAAGTTCAAATTTAATTTCAAAAACTTTAATTTTTTTAAATTAATAAAATTAAATAATTTTTTTTTTAGTTTAACGTGGGTGTCCGGGCCAGCTTGCGCGTACCTGGAATAATCCCACGGCCCCTGAAGTTAACGACCATGTAAGCCTCCAGTGGCCATCATATGAGCAACCACAGAGCTCGAACCTGAGACCACAGAAGGAGCAAACCTCTTGATCCCAAGCTTTTACCACTGGACCACCACCTAAATGATTAATTAAATATTATTTTACCAAACCGATTATCAACCTAGGAACGAAATATCTCCCTTGCATTAATCCTTGCATTAATAGGCCATACACAAGCATAATGACAAATCGCCATGACGAATCCCAAAGAAATGCAGCATTAAAGAACCAAACTAAAATAAAAACAAATTGAGGAACGAAAGTGAGAAGAAAATTGGAAAAAAAAGATATATTAATTATTTTTTAATTTTTAATTAATTAGTCTCTACCAAAACTGATTATGCTGAATTTAATATTATTTTATTTTAAAAAGCATTTTTTTTCTCATCAACATTTACACATTATTTGCTTCTTCTTACATTTTTCTATTTTTCAGAACAAAAAAGAAAGATTGTAAAGGAACATAAAATGAACGAAAGAGACTGTTGAATTATTTTTTGGAACTAGAGAGATTATTTAATTTATTTTGTAAAAAAAGAACTAAATAATAATTTACTCATTAATTAATGCAGCAGCCAAGCACTTACCAAGGACGAGCAAAGTACGTGGGACCGTCTCTGTTGTTGCATTGAATTTTCCATTCAAAGAAGGAGGTTTCCTCCATTGACCAGATTACTTTCTGGCTAACTTGCTTGCTTCATCTTCTTCTTATCGTCCATCAAGCACGTATACTTAATATATATTATATTGCCAATGGACCGCCTCCCTTTTCTACATTTTCTTCCTCGTCACTGTTATTTAGACCCTCAACTTCTAAGTCGAGTTTCACAAAGTCTTATTTGCCAGTTTTTGTTCTTCTTCTTCCATGGCAGATTGAAGTAAAGATTATCCAGTTATGGGAAACTGTGTGAGGAAGCCTGTTAAGTGTGCTCATGCTTCTTCCAGTAATTTTCCTCCATCTGGTTAGTCATGATCTTTCTCACTATTCTTGCTAATCAATTCTGGGTTCTTAATTTGTGTTGTATGTCCATAAAGATCACTTTTTTATATGAAAGTTTAGGAATTTATGTCAAAGTGGAGCTGCACATGTTGAGGAACTTATCTTTTTAGCTATAAGTTGAGCTAATTCTCCCTCTTGTTCTGTTTGTGAATAGAAGATGTGAGAGTTTGTTAGTCTTTAGTTTTCAATGGATTTTGGATTCTTGATAGCTGTAGACGTATTGGGGCTATGCTTGTAATCTTGCCATCTAGATGAACGTTCAAAGTTTAGACTAATTTGAAACTAAAGATTTTAAGTTTTTAATGTATCGATTAGAGTGTTTAGGCATCATAAGAGGGTTTAATTGAAGGAACTGTTTCCAAAACACGTTTTCCACTGATAATATAGTGTGTGTTGCAATAAGTGGGCTAAGAAATGCTACAAAAATGTGGAAATTTGAAGCAATGTTGATTCCTAATGCGAAGGATATTGATGGGATAGTGATTTAAGTTTGGTTGATTTAATGGAGGTTAGAAACCCAAAGGGGGTGAAATGGCAGAGGAGCAAACTAGTAAGCTTAAGGTCACCGGTTTGGATTCCCACTTCAGCTGGCCACCCATTGCTAAGGCAAAGTGAGTTTAGTTAAGGATGAGGAGGCCATGATGTGGGGTTAATGTGGGTACGATGATATGAGAACCTGCGCTGGATACCTTCTGTCGAATCCAAAAGAGGAGTTCAACTGCATAATTAAATGCAAAGAAAGTAATAGCAGTGCATTTATATGTTTTTGAGACTCAGTTTTAAACTACTTTGGAAGGGTTGTGTAACTGGGTTAAATGGATGCTTAGTGTTCATAAATCTGTTCTGACCGACTTATGTTGATGGGAAATAAGGCCATTGTTCTGTGGAGAGATTGTATCATTACTTCAAACGCAAGGAAGCTGATTCATTTTTTACTTCTTTAGTAATGTTTACTTCTTTGTGGCTGTTCAAAAACACAAGTTTTCTGGTTACCTGCATAGTATCTCAAAGGTACTGATAGTTGCTCTTTTATTTTGCTATCTGTCCTTTCAGGAGCTACAAAGCCTAATGGTGATGCAAAGCAAGTTTCAACCTCTCCTAGCGGGGAATCATCATTTAGAAGCTTGAACAAATCTTTGATTGCATCCAAAGTTGATGTATCTGCACATAGCAATCTCAAGTCCTTTAGCTTTACTGATTTGAAGAATGCCACCAAGAACTTCCGTTCAGAAACTTTGCTCGGAGAGGGAGGTTTTGGGTGTGTTTTCAAAGGATGGATTGACTTGAACACATTTGCTCCAACCAAACCTGGAAGTGGAGTTATTGTTGCAGTCAAGAAGCTCAAGCCAGAAAGCTGTCAGGGTCACAAGGAGTGGCTTGTATGTATATTGGACCCTCTTATAGCTGTTATTTTTCCATTTGACCTTGCAAACCTATATTTGAACTCATCTTTGTGCTCGGTGCTTTAAATTTGGCAGACAGAAGTAACCTATCTCGGTCAGCTTCATCATGAAAATCTAGTGAAACTCATTGGGTATTGTTCCGAGTCTGATAATAGACTTCTAGTCTATGAATTTATGCCGAAGGGAAGTTTGGAGCAACATTTATTTAGAAGTAAGTAAATTTAATTTTATCGATTTATTTCTTCCCAATTTCCTTACATGTTTAGGTATAATTTTGTTTATCTCTGTATTACAGTCCATCATGAATAGTATATGTGTTTTATCATAAAGTGTGTCTAAACGTACTTACATGTTTATGTGAATGCCATTGCTTATAACAGGGAGAGGGAGAGGGAGGGATACTGTCCTTATCTTATATGCTTGATGAATAATTTTTACCCACATTTTAGGCTCTTTTGTGTTGGGATTGCGAGGTGTAATGCATGAACAATTGGATGAAGATGATGAGGATTGGATTGAAGGGAGAGCGGAAAAATTCTTTGAAGAATTTAATCTATTTCTTAGTAATAGGGAAAAACATAGGTGAACATTGCAGGAGGAAATTTCAAGGAGTTACCTCATTTAGAGAAGTAAGCTTCCTTTTTTTTGACGTTTCAAGGGTCATATAGGAAACTATTGCACGGTGATTCCTAAAGATATTGAATGCTCTTAAAATCGTAGTTCATATTTTGGAAGCACTTGTGTTTCCATATGCCTGAAGGTGATTTCTGAATGATACATGATCTTAGGGGGAAGCAATGACATTGAAGTAAAATTGAAGAAAAAGAAAAAAAATAACTAAGCTGAAACTCATGCTGTCAACTTGTTTGTTTAATGTGGCTTGTTGCTCTTCTGGTGAGTGGAATAGGACCCTTTCTTCTATGAAACAAGTGATCATGGGCTTGTTTTAGATTCATTTTAGATAATAATTTTACTTTTCCCATGATGAAAAATTTCTATGAATGACTATTATTGATACTTTTCTACAAAACTAATAATAAATAAAACAATCTCTCGCCCTGCAGAAGGTGTTCAGCCTATCACTTGGACTATGAGAATGAATATTGCAATTGATGTAGCAAGGGGGTTGTCCTTCTTGCATGGGTTGGATGCCAATGTAATCTATCGCGACTTGAAGGCATCCAATGTTCTACTTGATTCGGTATACTGAAACCTCATGAATTTGTACTTGGGTATCAGTAAAGAGTACCTCTACATCCAGAAGGCTGATGGATTTTTGATTTTTTTTTCAGGATTATAATGCTAAGCTTTCAGATTTTGGCTTAGCAAGGGATGGCCCTACTGGAGATAACACACACGTGTCAACCAAGGTTTTGGGAACTCGGGGCTATGCTGCGCCGGAGTATGTAGCCACAGGTCAGTCGACTTTCTGTTGCATATGATTTAGTTTTCCATGGTAAATGGATCGTCTTTAGGAGAGTTTAATAATTAAATTCATTAGGATGAACTCAAAAATGCTGGACTACTACTATTTTGTAGATTCTCAAAATAGTGGGGAATTCTCCACATTTGCTCCATGCATCTGTTCCCCTATCTCTTGCACAACTAGTGGATATAATAAATGATAAAAGATGGGTTTACCATCAGCTCACAAGCACTGGATATGATCATTATTGTTGTCATTGTTGTTGTTGATGCTGTTAATAATATTTGGAGAAAGATAATGATTGGTAGGTAAAATTTAATAAGCTCTAGTTTGTGCAGTTGACTCTCCACAAAGAACAGAAAGAAAGTTTGTTCAGTTTTTCTATCCATAGGATAGTATTCCAATTTTGAATACAAAATGTAAACCATGAATTGAGGGTTTAACATCTGTTAGTTTTTTCCATTTGTTTTAAAAGTAGATATGTTCTTTAGATTTAGGCTTTGCGGAATGCGGGTGCAACCGCAGCCGCGCTTGGGTTCCCAAACGGGCACTTAGTATAAGCAAGTGCTATTTAGCCAAATTTTTATATCTTAATGTAACTACTCTGTCCTTTTCGATTTCCCTTGAAAAGGAAAATTGAAAAGTGGAAGCAAATGTTTTAAGTTTTTTAACCACCTGCTCTTTCTCATTAATTGTTCCAAACCAAGCAGGTCATTTGACCCCGAAGAGTGACGTGTACAGCTATGGTGTTGTCTTGTTAGAGTTGCTATCAGGCCGAAGGGCAATGGATGAAGAGAGAGGCGGTTTTGACGACGAAACCCTGGTGGATTGGGCGAAGCCTTTCTTGATTGACAGTAGGCGAGTTTTGAGAATCATGGACACTAGACTGGGTGGACAGTACCCTAAGAAAGCAGCCCAAGCAGCGGCTGCACTCGCGTTACAGTGCCTGCACACAGATCCCAAGAACAGGCCACCCATGATTGATGTTCTAACAACTTTAGAAAAACTCATCACATCAAAGGACATCCCAAGAACAGCACGTCCAGTTAAGCTGGATAATCATGGGATCAAGCCTATGAACAGCTCTTACAGGATAACCAAAACATAAGCAAATCTATAAACTATCCTTTCCTTGTATCCTATTTTTGATATCGCTCTACTCAGGGCTAGTTAGATGTATGAAGTTGCACCTGAAAGTATGAGGATCTGTAAATGGCTAGAAGATGCATGATGCAATAGTGGAAGCGCGTGCATGTCTCTCATCTCTGTGAAGACTAGTGTCATGGACAAAGACAACCGGCTTAGCTATTTGTAAAATGTACTTGATTATTTAATTTCATTTGTAGGAGGATGGCGTTGTGGAAGAAAATTATAAAGTGAGGGTCATTTCCTACATTTCAGCCCGTTTGGGCTGTATAAATTTTATGTTTTCTTGGATTATTGTAATTAAGGCCTGTTTGGGAAATTATTTTTTAAATTTTCTAGTGTTTTTTTACTTTTAAAATTAGATGATAGAAAATATTTTCTAATTAAAGAAAATTTTAGCTCGATTTCAAATGTTTTTGGAAAATACTTGTTAAAAAATATAAAAATATATATAAAAAAATATCTTGTTGATTGTTAATTATATCATTTTTAATCTTTTAAATGTTATATATATTTTTTTGAATTATTTATTTATTTATTTGATTTCATCTTCTAAAATTTGATTTTTATATTAATTTTGGTTTTTATTTTTTTATTATATTTTTAATTGAAAATTTTATTTATAAAATTTAATTCCTATTCTTTTAATTATTATTTATTTAATTTGAAATAATTTATCAAATTATATTTTTTTTTCAATTTCTTTTTCTTTTAACTTTTTTATTTAACAGATTTGATCTTTATTTTTTTTTTATAATTTATAAAATTTAATTTGATTTTTTTTTTCTTTTAACTTTTTTATCCGTCAAATTTAGTTCATATATTTTTTTAATAAACTTGAAAAAAAATTAAAATATTAACAAATTATTTTTCATAATATGACCAAACACTTAAAAATATTTTTTAATTTATTTTTTATAATACTATTAAATATAAAAAAAATAATTTATTTTTCAAGAACTTACTGTACATGAAAACCATTTTTTTTTAAATACTCTCTAACAAGAGCTGATAACATAATCCACGTATCCACAAATCCCTGTGGAAAAAATAAATGTGAAGGCACTTTATAGAATAGTTTCAATATAAATCCTGGAATCCATTGAAAAACTTGTTATCTCATGAAATCAAAATAAAAATAGAGACTAGATTACGGAACAGAAGGCTCTTTTTCTTTTTTTTTTTTCTTTTCTTTCTTTCCAGGTTCACCATGACAGATAACCTGCAGTGGCAACCCATCTTGATGGCTCAATAGAACAATGCTCAAATTTACCAGATAGTACCAGAAAAGGCAGGGTCAAAGAGTTATTACCCGATTCTCAACAAGAGTAACTCTCTGGTTCGACCACTGAAGATTGTGAACAAAAATATTACAAGGATCAAGAGCTTGTATATCCCCTGATCACATGCAGCCAGTTCATCCAAATTTATTGTTTCCACACAAACCATTAGCAAAATGATTCAGAGAATGTACAACTATATTACTAATCTTTATGAATCACATTGCGTTGATCTTAAGGAAAAAATCAAGACCAAGATCTACACCTTCTATTACTCAAAACTTTGTCAACTTGATCAAAAGATAAGTGTGAAATTCCTAGAGAATGCAAGCATTTTGTCCCATTTTTATTTTTGGACAAAGCTACTAGCAAAAGTTTTGCTTCTTCCTTACTCATTTTTAACAGCTTAAGAATTTCTCTAATACTAGGGAAAAAAGCTTCAGGGCGAGAACAAAATGGTTGAAAAACATGGAACAATGCTTGCATATCAGAATCAAACTGATTGATCCCTTCATTAGAAAATCGAATACCACTTGTGAAAATGCTGCGAGAAACAAATTGATCAAGCGCATCAGCAACACTTCTCCATAAATCCAAGAAGTCTTTCGGGTTGAGACCCGTCTTACCAAGATGAAGCTGACTTTTCAGAGCATCCAATGCTTGTACAATGCCAAATGATACTGCTAAATCGGTGACTGCTGGAACTCTATTTAAATTCACATATCTCTCTTGCACAAAAAATCTCCCATTTTGCAGATATTCCCAGGAAAGGGTTTCAAAATGATGAAGAAGAGCAGTGATTATCTCCATGAGCCAGTTAGTCATAAGCTCTTCCAAACTTTTGATTTCTTCCCCAAAGAAGCAACTATCACCCAAAACCTCATTATTTCCATCAATGTCAAAATCCTTTTCAGCAATTCTCATCTCTAAAAAGTTAACATCATCACTCCACTCTTGCAGTTTAGATTCAATATATCTAGCAGCATTGATTGATCCACATACCTTGATTAAGGAGGCATCCATATTTTCAAGAGAAAAGTCAGTATTCTTGCACCGCAAGACCAATCCATTAAGAAAATACCAAAAGAATCTCGCTGCAGTTGATCTGATAAAGCGAATACGGTGTTGAAGAGAAGGCAAAGTTTGGCATCGTTCAATCATCTCCCAGGCTATTTTCAGGGCTGATTCTGCTACTATTGGAGCTTTATGGTCTCCTCTAGAAGAGAGTACAAAATGTTTAGATTCTGTACCAACTACAACATCACATTCCTCCTTATCAATTATCCAAGCTCTTTCATCTTTCAGTACAGGTTTTATTTTCTTCCATGCATCCTTCAGCTCTATTGTAGACCAAATCTTGAGCCACTCTGGCCTATCACAAAATATTGTTAACACTGACAGGCCTCTGGAGAGCCCTTCAAACCTTTTAGGCTCCTCTAAGAAGAAAGGAGTTTCTGAGCTTAAAAGTGATTGCATCCGTTTATCAAAAGAAACAATATGGTCTATCAAATGAAGCCATGATGTACTTACTTCTGATCTAACTTGTTTATCCTTGTATCTTTCAGCATGAACAGAAAAAACGCTTTTTGCTAGAAACCCGGAAAGCATCTGGACCATTGCAGAAACCCACGCTTCTTTAGCACTGCAGCTCCTCAACCTTGCTTTGTCAATCAAAGGCTGCAAAACATCATCTACTCCTACAATAAAGTCTTTTGTAATCTTATAGACAAGAGCAAAAATAAGTTCAGGCTGCTCAGCCCATTTAGAGAAGTGGTATTCCATTCGTGATGCAATGGGAGAAACTAGTTCATCAATGGCCCAAAGCCCTATGCCACACTCCCTTTGTTCGATAATGTTATGCTGTCGATCTTCCCTTCGTCTCTGCAGATGCTGCAAAGAACAAAGAGCTAAAAATGTTTGAGAATAACATTTACTTTTGTCTCCTTGCATTAAAACCAGTGGATACGAAAGGCCAGCAATATCCCCACTGTCTATTTTTGGTGTTAGAAGTTTGGGCGGCCAGCCTAGGGAAGAAAGAAGAGCCCGGTGATCAGCAAGAACTTGTGGCCGAACAACAACTAAAATTTTATCAACTCTAGCATCAACAGATTCCAAAAGACGATGCCACTGAGCTTGAAATTTCTTAATGTTAACCAATACTTCCTCAATGTTGTTCATCGTTTTTATGGCTTCAAGTATCCTTTCTAGCTTTGGTCCAAAGTCCTGCATACCAATGCATTAAAGATCCATGTTTGACTTGCCTATTAATATACAAATCCAACAAACATTCTGGAATGATAAGAAAACAGAGATTAGAGCCATTACCATTGACTTCAAAGAAGTTTGGCGCTTTTCTGAAAACAAATTCCGAGCATGGAGACCACCGACACAGAAAACCCCATCTTCAAGATCTCCAACCAGAGCTTCCAACTGCAAGGCAGTATCTGAGACAATTTACAAGAAAGCTTAGCAAAACTATATTGCAAAAAGATCTAAAATTAAAATTGACAGGCCTAGCCATGAAGTCAATCAGCAAATCCATATATATAGCCTACACATATTACTGTCATTGATGAATGAGGAAAAACAAAGAAGCATAAATATATAGATATGCATATCCATAATTTGAGAAACCCGAGAAGTTTAATAACAAACAAAGAATCTATTTGACAGTAAAAAGCACAGTACAATAACAAAGGCCAAAATATAACCCTTCTTGTTTTAAAAAAACTAGAATTAATTACAATTTTGTCGAAGAACCTGCATGCAATATCAAGTGGTTCCAAAGTAGCTTGGTTATTACTTCAAAGACGGTGACAGTCATTGCGGAACTTCAGGAACAATTCAGGAAGTAGTAGCAGAATATGGATGAAATTTTAGACCAAGGCAAACCTGTTTGCACTAATTGGTCCCATGCTGCATTAAATGTCATGCTATATCAGAATCTAAAGCAACAAATCTCGACCGGTGCTCACCAGATATTTATACTCTAAACCACCCAAATTTAACCCAGAAGGAGATTTGATGTAGCAAATATATGGAAATATTCAAGAAACATCGCTTGAACATAAATGAACAAAAAACATGGTGCCCTGCAGATTTTGATTCAATTAAGCCAAGCCTTGACTTAAATCCTACTCCATTAATAAACTTTTTAACCATCAGAAAAGGGAAACAACCACAATTAGCAAATTTATAAAGTGGTAAAGAACCCATCAAAGAATATTAATCAAAAAGCAAATACACAAAACATAAAGTAGCATAAAAAATAAAATATTAACTCAAAACCCACCAATATATTTCAGTATATTTTCAATTCTTTGAACCTGTTTAGCAAGTTTTGGGATCTCCTCAACCAGAACCTTCCCTACTTTCCATGAACCAATCCCATCTACAAAATCGACAACAAAAAAACAATCAAGAAACTATTAAAAAACTTTAACTCAAATACCATTAACAGAGAGAAATACTAACATTGAGAGGTTTGGAGACTCAGATTTTCCAACATGAAATTGACTTTGGAAAGTGATGATTTAGCACTAAACGAGCGAGAAATCCACGAAACAGCCAGTTCGGTGAGTTTTCTCCGTAAGTTCAAAAGATGGGCATCGAAATTGGAGCGTTCTTTTGTTAAATCAGATAAGAGGAGAGGAGCCCTGACGAGTAGATCTTGATGGGTTACTAAATTTTGATCAAGAAACTGTATGTTCTGTGAAGAGAGCTCACTTCTTCTGGGCAGAACTTGAAACGGTAGCTGTTGTAGTGGTGGTGGCGTAGGAGGAGGAGGAGAATCCATTGTTAGTGTCAAAAAGTGTGTCGAAGAATATGCACTTCGCGTTATCGTAACTCAAGTTTTCATGTCAGTTTCAGATCAAAGTGAGAGACACGGAGTCACGGACAATTATAATTATCAGTACGACTCAGTTCGAGTTCAAGGATTGGATCATGGTTTTGCTGAGATAATGTGGGGGTCGATGGTCCCCTAAGATCAACTCAAAATTGCTTCAGTCTTTTTTATAAAAAAAATCAAAATTGTTTCAGTTTCTTTTTTTTTTTAAAAAAAACAACAACTTAAATAACATTGTTTACGATAAATTTAAAAAAACTAAAACAATATTTTTTTGATTCTTTTTAAATTCCTCTGTATTACAAATTTAGATATTTACTTACGTAAATTAAATTAATAAATTCAAAAACTAAAACTAAGAAGTTCAACTTTAGTTAAAAATTAAAACAATATTCTCATCTAGATATTTAGTTAGGTCAATTAAATTATAAATTTATCTAGTTAATTATATAAATATATTCGAGTTAATTTAAAATAAAACCAACTTAAACTAGGTTTCGGCAAACGGATCACTGGATTTATTTCATGTTTTTGAGTGTTATTATTTTTTTTTTTGAAATTTTATTAAAATAATATTTTTTAAAAAACTATTTTTTTATACCAATATATTAAAATAGTTAAAAAAACATAAAAAAATTTAATTTAAAACTAAAAAAAACTTAAAAATGTTCAAAAATATAATTAAAATATAATACAAAATATCAACAAACTCATCGGGACAGGCGTGAGAGACAGGGAAAAGGTTGGTGTTGTGGTTTTGTCGGCAAAGAGTGGTGTTGTGATTTCTTTGGCAGTTGACCAGATGATGCTTTAATAGTGTAAGATACGAGGATGAAAAGAAAGAAGATACAACTTAAACTTTATGAATTCATGATATCTTATCTTACAATTTCCAAGTTATATATATAACCATTTTTTACCGAAAATAAATTGATAATTATGAAAATGAGGGCTTGCATGACTAATTAGCATTTGGTTACAAATAACTGGATTTGGGTTTGAATGGTATAATTTAGCTATTTGATATTCATTTCAGTTTTCTATTTATATTTTCTTTTAAATAAAATTTTCAACAACATTTCAAAACTTCTCTAAACAAAAAAGTAATAGTTTTAAACCAAAATTTTAACATTATCATAAAGCTAAAGGCTGTGGGTGAACAGTAGTTCATCCATACCCATTACACTATAAGTTACAATAGTAATCCATAGTGATCCAATCTGTCGTTGTCTCAATATTTTTTTTTAAAGTTGTCAAGATGTTTTTTGAAAAACTAAACCATGTTTTTACCAGTCATCCAATATCTTTAGATCCACAAAATTGATCAATTTAAGTCGGCCAGCTCATATGCGATTTAATTGGAAACTTAAGTTAGACAAAGAATTGGGACGAGAGGTTTTCAGATTGATCCACTTGACAAGGTTTAATGATAGTGTAAAAAAAATTCTATACGCTTTTAACATTCTTTTTTATATTTAAAAAAAATAATTTGACTGTAGTAGAGCGCGGGACAATAAATTAGTGTTTAGGAAATAAGATCAGGTTTGAGAGTTTTAGAAAATAGGAGTGGATCATGGATAAGGCTCAAGCGGACACCTATTTTAAGGCACATGAGATACAATTTAAGACATGATTTAAGGCCTTCAAGATTTAAGTTAGGATTAAATTTGAAACGCTCGAGGTTTGGGCTAAAACTTGGCTTAAAATGCCCAAGATTCGTGTCATGTTTAGGGCGTTTAAAGTTTGGGTCGGGTACTTGGTCTAGGGATCATTATTAGGATCTAATCTAGGGTGCTCGAGGCTTGATTTGACACTAAGTCTAGAGCGATAAAAGTTCTAGTCGAGATCAGTAGGGTTCGCAACACCTAGAAGTTAACTCAAGACCTAATCGAGGATGATTAAGGTTTAAGATGAGACTTGGACTAGGATGCTCAAAAGTTGTTTGGAATTAGGTCCAGGGTGTTTGGGGTTCGACACGAGACCTGTGTTGGGTTTAAATTGGAACTAGGATTGGTGTTAGGGTCCAGAACTTAACTAGATTTAGGGGTCCTCAAGGTTCAACCTGGATCGTTGTCTAGGTTTGGACATATAAACTCTCACGTAAACATATGATCAAAGGTAATAAGACTTCATCGAGTAATGAGACTCAGGATGAAAAGAGAAAAAAAAATAAAAAGTAAATAAATAAATAAATAAACAATACATGTGATGTGTAAAGGGAGGGTATGATTTCTGTAAATAAATTTAAAGGTATTGATGAAATTAAAATGAGAACTAAGAAATTTAGTTTCAAATTCATAATGACAACAAAACCAGTAATGGTTTCGATGGATGAAAGAATTAGAAAAATTTAAAATAAATTTGTTTTAAAAGTGATAAAATAATTCCAAAGAATTATAATGAAAATGAGGAATAAAATTTAAGAAATAATTACATAAAAAAGTGTTGGTGTA
>Ga0307509_10007192_pt1 | contig 14654 bp, 14 predicted proteins | sample 10_EM_MG_FD_202245 | JGI IMG/M metagenome (GOLD analysis project Ga0307509, IMG submission 202245) | Populus trichocarpa ectomycorrhiza microbial communities from riparian zone in the Pacific Northwest, United States - 10_EM | ecosystem: Host-associated > Plants > Roots > Unclassified | place... | reverse complement strand
TTATTTCTTTTGTTGTGTTTTGTTTTGGGTTTTTATTTGCCATGGGATTTTTCCCGAATGCAGTGGTTGGACCCTGGGGAGTGCTAGTCATGTACCTAAAATCATACCAAGGATTTAACAAAAAAAACGCCTTCTGGAACATGCCGTATGTACTCGAGTAAAGGTTTTGCAATACACTTCACGTAACAGTCGCATTAGAAACTGCAGCACAAATAAAGGCTCCTCACATCTCCTTTTCAATGTTTTCACTTTATGGTTGTTCGCTACTTCAATCCTAGCCCAGAGAGACCAATATGGCAGTTCCCGTTACTTTTACGGACAAGTGTGCTTTCGGGTTTTACCGAGACAATGCGCTCTATCTTGCGTAGCACAGCAGTATCAATGTCTCGGCTCACGATACGGATTACCGCTATCACAGTGGGGCACCATGCTCCCCCCCCCAACCTATGATAGTCGTGGGCTTTCTTGTCTTCTTGTGATGCAATGGGTCCCCTCCATCCATTACCTGGGTACCACCCGCACCTGAGAACTGAATGAGCGTGTGTGTAGTGAGTGCGATTAGAGCTTTGGCTTGGAGTCTGGTTTTTTGTTTATAATAAAGGTAGCTTGCCCATCACCTCCAGCTCTTCCTCCTCCTCTCTGTGCCCACTATCTGAACGCACGCTAACTCTTGTATTTGCTTGCTCAGCCCACCAATTCAACATGGACTCAATTATTCGTGAGAGGGCGACCGATGGGGAGACGGTTCGCAGTGTCGTTATACTCTCCCGACATGGGGACCGCACAGCTAAAATCGCTGGACCGACCAAGTTGACGACATTGGGTAAAACCCAGCTCTATGCCTCCGGGGAATTCTATCGTGCTCGGTACCTGAACTCCAACTCCACCCACTTCATTAAGGGAATTAGTGGGGGAGAGTATGTTGCCAAGGATGTGTATGCTTCTGCTCCTGATCAGGTGCTGCCTACTATTCCCATGCCAGGGTGGAACACCGCCATTGACTAACAAGAATTGATTGAACAGCCACTACTTGTCCAGTCCAACCAGGTCTTGCTACAAGCACTCTACCCGCCACAAACCGTCACCGAGACTCTCGCGAACGGAACATCAATTAGCTCCCCTGCCAACGGCCAACAGTTTCCCCTCCTGCACTCAGTTACTGCCGACTCTGCCGACGCAATCTGGTTAAAGGGTGACGACGGCTGCCCACGATATAACCAAAGCAATGCACAATTTTATGCCTCACAGCAATTCAAGGACCTGTCTGTCTCTACCCAGCCGTTTTATGACTCCTTCTCGGATATCCTCCAGGGGGTAATCCCACCGAAAGACATTAACTATGGCAATGCCTACTCCATCTTTGACTACCTGAATGTTGGCAAGATCCACAATTCTACCATTGCAAAACGGGTTTCTAGCGAGGACCTGGACCATCTCCGATACCTCGCGGACACCCGCGAATGGGCATTGAACGGGAACATCACCACCCCGACACCGAATCCAATGTCGATCGGTGGATCAACCCTCGCCAAGGCGATCCTCACACAGTTAAACTCGTCAGTGGTCACCCCAAACAGCGCTCCCAAGCTCTCCGTGTTCCTTGGATCCTACGACACCTTCCTCTCCTTCTTCGCTTTGACATCCCTCCCTTCTATTGATTCCTCATTCTATGGGTTACCAGACTACGCTTCTACTCTGGTCTTTGAGCTCGTCTCCTACACACCTTCTGACTCGGATATGTATGTTCGCTTCCTCTTCCGCAACGGCACGACCCAAGAATCTGCCCTTACCGAGTACCCCCTCTTTGGCCGAGGAAGGGAAAATGCCGTCATGCCTTATAGCGAATTTTATAGTTCCATGAATAAAATAGCCATTGGCGGCTTGGATCAATGGTGTAAGATTTGCGAATCACGAGAAGATATATGTCAGGGGCCCGTCACCTCCACCTCCACCAACAACATCCCCCCACAAGTGGGTCACCCTGGCATGAAGCCGGAGCTTGCGGGCGGTATTGGTGCGCTCTGTGCGCTTGCTGCGGTCGGAATCATTGCGGCTGCGTTGATGATAATCATGGGCCTTAGGCTGACTAAGAAGGAGAAGAGGGCCGGTAAGACTGACAGCGTCATCAGCGCTGAGGATAGTGTGGATGTTAAAGCATAAATGCGGTTCTGTTCTGGTTTTGTGGATGTAAATAGTTATGACTCTTTTGAGTAATGATATATATGAGGGGTTAGCTGGTTACTTGGGGTCGTCTTATTTGGGTCGGGTTGATATTTTTGTCAAGATTAGTCTAGCTTACCAGAGTTCAAAGTTGTCGATCCCGGGGGCTAAACATTTTAAGTTATTCCAGCCTGGTAGGCTCTACGGGCGGGACCGGTGGGAGCGGAAACGAGGGCCCGCCGAGGGGCGCCTAGGTACTCGTACAGTACCGGAAATACAGTACTCGAGGATTTATCACAGCTCTAAAGCCCTCCCAGCTCCTCCCAATCATGGGACTGCCATTTCACCGGAATCTCAGAACGAGGAAAACCTACACAAAGCCTCCTCCTTCTCCTTCCCCTTCCTCTTCTTCTTCCACCATCCCATCTACCGCATAGTCTCTACTTACCCTCCCATATTGTTACAATACAATACCCACCCAGCCAGGCTGGTTAAACCCCCCTCGCGACCCATTTTTAAACGAGTCCGGACCCGCAACAGCATCATTCAATACCGCATAATGATCTCGACTTCACACCCCCGTTCCTGTGCGTCCCAACACCCACCACCCATCCCAATCTTACATCGATTGTAATTCCTAGCACCGGGATGTTTATATCCCTACCGTAGCTTTCCCAAGTGGTTATTGCTGGTTCATCGCTACGGGTGCTAGTGGTGTGGTATTCTGAGGCTTTTTTTTTTTCATTTCCCTTCATTTCTCTTCATTTTTTCATTTTCATTCTTTCTTTCCCCAAGGTGTAATTATATATATATATATAATTCACTCTTCTTGTCTTGGGTGTTTTCCCAACAGGGAAGGGTGGCCGGCTATGATATACAGCCTAATAGCCAGGTGTTTCTTCTGCAAGGCGAGGTTATCTCTTCCCCCACCCCAGTACTCGTAGATAGATCGGGAATGTACGGTAGATCATTGGCTACCCAGATCGCAAGAGTTTTTTTCTTCTTCTTTTTTTCGTTTCATCTCTTTTTCTTCCGGGGGAAGGGATTAGTCATTTATGTAGAAATGTGGTGAGGATAACCGGTTTCATATGATAACTCGAATATTATTATTATTATATCTTGAGGTGGAAGACGACAACTCAAGACATCAATGGAAAGATGAGTTGATGGATGGACAATATTCCAATCTGAAGTCACGTACCATACGGTAGGCTAGTTTCCTACGATGAAAAAATTGTTTTTAACCCCATTCAGTTAATTGATCATTTCTTCTCCTCTCTTTCTTTCTTTCTTCCTTTCCTTCCTTCTTTCTCCTTCCTTCTTTCTCACTCGCTGCCTTCGCGATATGATACCTACCGTAGTTTCTGTCGAATTAATCACAGCTATCATATGTAAAACCCTCTCCCGATTTGGTTGGATCCATCTTTCCCGGGATAGTCTGGCAAGCTTAGCTATCGCACAACGACCCCCGTAAGATATCGTACAGTATCATACAGGTAATTAGGAAGCCAGGCAGGTACCCGCATCACCCGCAACCCGCAACCCGCAACCCACAACCCACAACCGAGGCAGGCAAGGACCCTCCTTTTTTCTCTACCCCCCTTCTGACCGGCAGATCATCCGAGATGTCGTGCTGCCATGTAAGTTTTCCGGAGGGTTAGAAGTCAGCTCTATTTTTTGTTTAATATAGCACGGTATATTTCGTGGATGTGTGGAGCACCAGACGATAACCGGAGAGTTAAGTTACATCATCGCGGGCTTGGCTGTCACTGGCAACTTCGAGACCTCCTTACGGGTACCATACTCCAGTAAGTTAACCATCCATGCCTCAAAAATGTCGACAGGGGGCTGGGCAACATTTTTCATGCCCCGCCGGTCCAGGAGATGGGGCCGTGCCGGTAAACTACCGTATACACTGGACCGGGTCATTGTCATCAGGGAACTAGTCTGTGGCGCTAGGTTTCTTCCCTTTATGGTGTGGAAGAGCGGAATATCGGGCGATTGATTGATTGATTGATCGATTGATCTATCCGCTTCCCCATTTCAATTATACCTCGAATCCCTGCCGTGGCCTAGAGCATTCTACAGTATCATACTGTACGAGTAGAAACTTTCAATAATCGGCCCATGTTGCTACCGTATGTTGTTGGAGTTGCCTCTTCTGGTGCAGTACTCGAGTACAGTACAGTACAGTAAGGTACTTGACTAAACTATCTACAAATTAACTACTGCCCGAGGTAGTAGTTGTCCATCCCCTTTCACAGACTCCTCATATGCAGCCCTCAAACATCCCATTACAATTTAATCCAGAGTACCTTCACCTTACTTACTCCTCTCAGAATTGCCAAGCACAGACCTTCTCATACTTTGATGTATCAAGTGCAATATTAGCAAGCTACCTTCTTCTCTCTTGCCCACATGTTCATCAAAACCAACTTTCTTAATAGTGTTAAAGTCTATTTCCGAATCTTGGAAAAAAACCTCAGCTTTTGTCTATTCCTACTGCCAAGCTCATTGAAGATATCAAATAGTTAGAAGGACTTACTTCATGTTGATTCTCCAAAGCAGTAATATGGCTGCAACCAACAGGAATGTATAGAAGTGTCACTTCCATCTCTTGAATATTGCACACACATATCATAGAAGAAATTTTCTTTTTCCTGTCTTACTCAGAATGAGGAGCTAAGTTACCATTCTCCATATGATACCATACAAAAAAAAATATTATAGTCAAAACTTGAGTCAATTCTACCAATGTGGAAACTATGATAAGTCTATCTCTCCTAGCAAATTCCTCAACCAGTCCTAGATAGATTAGGTCTGTCTATAATAGATTCAAAGTTCTATATAAAGGGGTTGTTGGAAACTTAAAATTAATAAAAACATCCGGGACAAAAATGGGGCAAAATGATTTAGAACTTATGTACAGTATGATATTGCTTTCCCTAAATCGGTGGCTAGTCTCATTAATCAGAAAGGTTGTGAATATGCTTAGCTATTCTCAGTGGAAAGGAGAGAATAGGTCACTTGGTCTACAACTGCTCATCATTTTTGGCGCCAGCCCCCGTACTGTGCCGTGCTCGTCCCTGAATTTTTATACTTTACACCCACAGGTATCACCGCGGGTAGTGCAATTATGTAAGCTAGGAGAATGTGGGCTTTTGTCAACGAGTTTTCACCTTCAAACCGACTTGCTATGTAGGTGTATCAGCACTCGTGCTATTTCTCTTTTTTGTTGAGTCGTCTTTTGCGGGTATGATAGATTATGGATGCCTAGAGCGTGCTGCTAGAGGAATTGTAGCTACCTGGGGGCTTTTATTGTTTTGTGTAGGGCGAGAGTGTCTGTAGACTGTTTTTTTATTTCTTATTTTTTATTTCTTATTTTTATTTCTTATTTCTTATTTTTATTTTTATTTTTATTTTTTATTTTTATTTTTATTTTTCCGCCTCACCAAAAGCTCAATCTATACATTGCGAGTAGGGGATATAACCTTCCCCTGTGAAATGTGAAATGTGAGAAAAGGGGCAGGATCCCAGTAATAGCTTGGGCTTGATTTTCACACCATTATTGAGCGGAGCAAAGCTCCGATGCGAATATTGGTGCTATGATCACCCGAGTCCTCTTTCACTCCAGAACCAAGCCGAGCACAGCAAAAAAAATAATTCATACTAACAAAGAAGGCAAGAGAGGTATTGCAAAAGTAGTCATCAAAATTTATGCCAAACAAAATGAAATGGGAAAGGAGAAAAAAATTGCGCCTCAAGCGCAATTACAGGAAGCTATAGCCACTAAAACTCTGCATCCGGAAACTAGCATGAACTTACTAACGACCTATGCCGTACAGCCTGTCAAGCAAAAAAAAAAACCGCCCCCTCCTACAATTCCTTTTTCAAGGAGTGTTCCTAGTGGGCCCAACGTTAGCATTGCTTTCGGGGAGAGGGGTGGAGGTGGGGATGGACATACCGGCTTATGGCTAGTCTCGTAGTCGACGTGAACATACGCCCTCTCAACATCAGGCAAACTCTCTAGCTTGACTTGGAGCTCCTCCGCGACGTCGTGCGAGACTTGGAGAGCGGTAGTGGCAGACATTACTACATCCACTTCGACAATGATTCTCGGTCCGCTGTGGTATGCCCGGACCGTATCAATCTGGGTAATGAGCGGAGAATGGGTCATGGAAAGGTAAGTGATTAGACGAAGAAAAGACTGATCGGCAGTCACGCCAACCAGCAATAGGAATTCGCCTAGAGGTATCAGTTAGTTTTTGTAAATATCAGCAGTGAGCCGAGGGCGCCATACGATAAGCGACTCTGGACCACAATCCCAGAATTAGAAGACTGAGGATGGTAGCACCAGCTGGATCCAACCACCACTTCAACTTGGATCCTCCCACGGAAGTGAGAATACCAAACCCGTTTATGAGCAGGTCATTGCGGTGATCCTCCAGGAGAATTCTAACCTGGGAATATATGTTTCTGAGGCCCCAGCAGTACAGGAATAGGGCCAATTTTGTGGCGAAAGCAACAGCAACAGCAATGATGGATGGTAGATGGAATTTGTTAAGCTCATCCTCTGCCTTGTGTGTTGCCATCTCTTGAATTGATACCACAATCAAGATTAACGAGACTCCACACATGAGGAAAGAAAAGACAATATTTCCCGCATTCTCGAGACGTGCCTTTCCCGAGGGGAATCTGTTAGGGTCCACTTTGTTGACGGCACGGTGTGAGAGAATTAATAGGAGGTTTGAGCATGGGTCAAAGATGGAATCAGCCATTGCTATTAAGAATAGTTAGCGTACCAGCATATACAGTATGGTGATTGCCAAGGGCATACTAACTCGCAAAAAGTGACAAGGATCCGGAAGACAGAGCACCATAAATTTGTAGGACGGCTAGAATGATATTCGCAATAAAACTCCCACGGACGGCAATCAAATAGCGGATACGTGTATCCCCCCTCTCATCCTTTGCCTCGCGCCTGTGCTCCTCGACAGGCTTCAACAATTGTTGAATTGACTGATTCTGATTCTGGTAGAATTCATGAATCCCTTTAATGTCAACCTTATGCTTCCCCTTGTCATTGTCACTATTTCCGCCGTGATTTGCACCGGCGGCGCTCGGTTCGCCGAGAGTTTGTTCAGCACGGGAGGGCTTCCAGCGCGTGCTGCGGTGTCTGGCGGTCAGGTTCTGGATTTCCTCAGAAGTCTTGAGTCCGGAAGACAGACTGAATGGATCGGAAACGGTGGCCAGGTTCTCAGGGTCGGTGGATGGGCCATGGGTTGCGGTAGGGAGTGGGTGTAGCTCAACGACGGAGGTTGTAGAAGCCATGATGAAATGGAGGCTAGTGTGAGTGGTGGATGGGTGAAGAAGGGGAAGGAGATGAGTGAGGTGAGTACGGTAAGGGCTTTGGGTTGGTGGGGAAAGGATAGGGTAAAAAGTCTTAGGGCCGCTAAGTTATCGTGTTATCGCGGGAAACCAGCCAGGCTAGGATAGGTTTAGTTTGACGGGTCAAGGGACTAGAATTGGGAGATGGCAGTATGATACCGGTAGCATCATATTATATACCAGCTCGGGGAAACGCCAATCTTTCCCAGGAGCTTTTGCCTGAGTAGGAAAATTAAAGGGCTGGCGGGGGATAGTGAATTACAAGAGTTTTTACCACTACGGTAGATGTTGAACACGGAGATCTTATTGTTCCAGGAACAGTCCTCTGTCGGAACCCTTTCTATGTCCCAGGGACTTTGCCACTCGAAGCGATTTATTCTATGATACCGCGCCAGTATCCGATGTTCGCACACTGCCGGATACCGTATCCACAGGTCCAAGGACGAGATGTCTCGAATGGCGGTGGATGGAAAGCACGGATGCTCTGCCGTCAGAACCGGAACACCGGCAATCGGAGCTTGTGCCAGGACGTTAGGGGTTGCCTGTTGCCTTCGCCTAGGAAAATTTGGACAACCAACAGCAGTTCATGCTCAGCGGCCAACAGCTCACAAAATCTGGCGTTTGCCACTAACTTACCCATCATACAGTGCATTTCCCCGCCTATTGTTCGCCGTCCTCCGCTACTATAATTGCTGCCCCCACTATGATACTCACACGAGTAGAACGTGTGATATTTGTTGCTAATGGAATCCCATGAAGCTTGTCATACGGTATCCAGTTGTCCCCATTCAAAACAAAAAAAAGGCCTTCTCATAGTTCGTCATGCCAAGACTGGTAAGCGGCTCGCCTCGGTCAGGGTTCCTTCATCACGACCCAGGGAAATCAAGTTTCGTGCTGGGATTTCGGAGGCTAGAGCTCGGGGCGGGCCATGCTCCGCCGCTAACCTATTATAGTACTGTCGCATCGCGGATCCGTGGCTGCATTTCTGTTCTGTTTGCCGATGCTGGCCTACCGCTATCATGCCGGGGCCGACTTTCCCGCGCCCTGCGGGGTGCCGGTTCATTGACCATCGTATCGTACGATATTTGATCCTTTACTCCAGTACTGTATTGTTGCCATAATAGGTTACCCATGCCCGATCACTCTCACGTCCGGAATTTTCACCGAGCCTTGCCCGCAGCGCCTCGGAGTGCCGGTATCGTTCCCGCCGTGAGAGTGATATTTGCTGATGCATTATCTTGAGGCAAGCACGAAAGAAAAAAAACACTTTCAAATAACCAATCTTTCCATCTGTCTACTTTTGCCCAAGACTATCCTCTAAATCCCCATGCCAAACCCAATAGATTTTACCAGCTCTCCCCCTCCGAGGTATAGTAATGCTACGACCGAGAATGGTCGCAAAGTTCGGAGCTGTGGCCCAAAAACAGTTTGTGTCACTACGGTATTTGTACTCGAGTACCGGTACCCGTACGGGATATGCACTGAGAACCCTAATGCAGTCATTAACATCTTTGTTGGCGTGCTTATGCAGGAACTAACGGGAAACATCCGCTGGAATCTGCATGCAGTCTCCTCTACGAGTACTTAGCCGTGCAAGTGGGAAATGTTTGCTTTACGTCTTGTTTAACCATGCTCACTATATTATCTATCTATTTATTTTTCCCCTTTTTTTAATTTTCAATTTTCAATTGTTTTTTGGAGTGGCTTAATGGCTATCCTCAACAACTGCATTCTTCCGGCTGGAAATCATTGGCCTATTAAGTTAACACTAGGTATTGCCTTCCTCACGAGCGGACAGGGAGACGGTAACTGAGGCCGCGGAACAGTTAATCACAGGTTAGCACTTCAACCCTTATATTCACTCAACCCGAGTTCTTGCGAGTTAGCCTTCGGAAAGGCCTCAATGTTTTATTTAAACGCCGCCAACGCGGGAGCCTAGACACTGAAATGCGGCTCTGTGGGGAACATCCAAAAGGCGCAAGCTATCCGCGTTAGGCAGCTCATCGACCCTCAACATCAATCATGCTACGGTAACTCATCTGGTTCTACTCACTGGCTCTCACGGCCATCACTTGGGATACTCAGATCGCAACTCCCCTCTTTCCTCCCCTCTTTCGATCCACGACACATCTTTAACATCCCAACCCTGCATCCTCATCTCGTGAGGGTCCACGACGCCCACCCCCTGCAGCCCCAATCCACATCGAGTGACCCCACATGAGCGGTCGTTGCCTCCTTCCCCTGTTGTAACCAACTGCCGGCAACAAGGGGCCAACGATACAGCAGACTACCCTTATTCGCACTAACACCGCTCTTCCCGGCCGTGCATTGGCACGAGTGCTTAGGGTGTGGTATACACGAGGGTTGGTCGAACTCTGGTCAAGTTGGTCGAGATTGCGTGTGTAGCACGAATTATGCAACTGAGCAGACCAGATACTCTAATTTTTGGCGAAGGAAAAAAAGTCCGTGAGCTCTTGGCACGGTAGCTGGAGAAAACGCCGTTCTTTGAGTGATCGAGAAGGCCATGGAGCCAGTTGGAGGGAGTTCGATTAGACCTACCCTTACTACCTGACGCAATTCCTCATCCATGGCGGATGGGAGTTTGCCCCCTAGGATGCAGGTGCATGCCGTGCCTCGTATGCTACTTTGATACGGGTTTGGTTGATCTTACGATAGAAATGAGCTAAACTCGCTTGGGGTTGGCAGCACATGATTTGAGTTGTTTGGGGAGTTCTGGAATAGCTTTATAGTTGCGCGTTGCATCTTCCTTAGTGGAAGAGCGGGGGGGTTGCTAGCCTATTGTATGTGGAGCTAGATATTTGTAGGGTTAGGGTTCACCGACACTGGTGAGGGTCGATTCGATTCAGTCTAGGCGGTTGGTTTGGTATGATATGATGAATTGTTTTAGAAAATATTTAGCAGACAACCTGCAGTACCGGTATTAATCCTTTTGGGAACTATAACAAACTTAATCTTGCCGTCGTGCCACGAACCTTACAGTACGCTAACCCCCAACTCGATCAGGGGCAATTTCACCCTTCAGCCTAATCAGCCGCTCTAATCTTGAGTTCCAGGAAAACCGATCCATCACCCAAAACCATCCAACCCCGAAACAAAGAGCCTCCCCCATAAACAAAAACCCTTTCCAAAAGCCCTTTCCATGTATTTGATCATCACAACTATTTTTTCTCTCCCCTCTTCCCCTTCACTTCCCCCCTCCCACCTCTCAGTTGACAAAACACAATACCTTCTCTTACACAGAGTTGAGTTAGCCTGTCGATACCAAAACAACTCTTCGATTGTCGCCCAATCGCCCAAACCCAATAGATTTCTCGATCGCAGGCGCCGAGCTATCCAGCCAACCATACATTTCCTGCAGCTTCGGAACAACTAACCAACCACCAGCCACGTGTCCCGCTGTCGTGGTTGAACGGGAGGACCAGCGAACGAAACCTTTAGTTTCAGTGCGGCCATCGAGTACTAGTACCGTAGGGTACTTGCGCTGTGTGAGTAGAACGGGCTAGATAGTGAGCAAGACAATTGTGTGTAAGTCAATTCTTGTATTTGTACTGCACCGTACTGTGCTGCTGCTGTGCTTTATGAATGTGGATTGCGGAAAGTGAGAGGGATTTTCTTTTCGCTCAAATCTATCTTATCCTCACCCTCCCCACCTCCCTCCCTCCCACTCTGTTTTCGGAAAGTTAAGCATTTTGAGTTTCTTTTGACCTGCCTCTTTGACCGCGATTGGATTGGAAGTGGCGCTCATGCTGGTTGCCTTGTGTGATCTAGTATTCCAATTCGACACCGGCATACCGGTACAGGCTTCAGAGGAAGTCAGAATGGATGTCAAAGTTGTCGAAACCGGGGGACAAGTTTCGCGAACAAGAAACGTCTGGGAAACCATGTTGACAATGATCAACTATTACGCCGGCGCTACAAGCGCTGCAGGAGATGTACAAGTACGTACCTTTTTCTCTCTTTTTCCTTTCTTTCTTTCTTTTTTCTTTCTATTTTTCGCATTCCCGGGGAAATCCTGTATGGGATATGCGCAACGGGCAATCCCCGGATCGAGCTTGTCCTATCATGGCTGGCCCCGTCTGCGGTTGTTGTCATCTTTTAAATTCTAGCCTGTGGAAGACGTACATGTGTACCAACCCGCACTTACCCTTTACATACATTCCTATTTTCCGCGCACCCATGTTGAATGGGTGTTTCTCCTCCGTATCACTCAGCCTGGGTACTCGAGTCCTGGCACTGAAAATGTCCCGACTGACAGGCGGGGCTCACAGCATTGGCATCAAGGCCATTTTTCACCTTCCAACGAATCATTGGTCTTTCCAGCCCTGATATCAACCAACGAGATCGATCCCAACCATCACCCATTGAGCTATTTTTGCAATGCCCTCTTAACTGTAGCCTTCTTCGCCCTCCAGCTGTTTCTACTAAACACCCTCCTCGTCCTCTCCCTCTCCATATCCCTCCCGCACCTCCCACACCTTCGCCGTCAAGCAATCATCGGCCAAGTCTATAGATACCTATTCACCCCCTTCGTCTCTATAACTACGCACATCCTCGGCCCCGCCCACGCATTTGTGTTCTTCATCTACTTCATCGGATACCAGAATCTCCCTGCGTACAGGCCGGGAGAGTCGATCGCTCTAAGGGTTGTCTGCTCCCTGTTTATGCTACCGTTGTGGGGGCTTATGATCATGGGTGGCTTTCTTGCTTTCGGAATCGGCGCTTGGGGCTTGTTGGCTGGGAGATGGCTCGCTAGGTTGAATCCTATTAGGCGGGTTCATGAGTGGATTGAGTTGAGGAATGTGGATGAGTTGGAACGAGGGTGGGAAGGTCGGTCCAGAGGACTGCTGTCGAGTATCAGAATCTCAGAGGAGCAACCAAAGAAGCCCCTCTCCTTTAGCGGGGTAATGGTGGTCTGCTCTCAAGAACCCATCGCTCCAGCTCCCGCTACTGTCACCGCGACACCTCTATCCCCGCCCTTCAAGCAGCGGCAACAACAACACTCTTTCCGAAGAATCTGCCCCCCGACCCCACCCCCAGAACCGGTGGTGGTTGGGCCCACGCCGGAGGAACTGCAAGCGCTGCGGGAAGGCTGCAAGCGCATCAACGAGCTCCGGGAACGCATGCGAGGCCGGATGGTAGAAATGAAGGTCGAGATCGACAAGATTGGCGGAAACACCGAACGGGGTCCCCTATCTCCACCTTTGCCGTCCCCGCAGCACCGATACCGAAATGGCCCGTTAGTATCCCGAAACTCTAATCCCCCTTCTCCCCTACTGCCTGTGAAGTCTTCCTAACGATACCAGACGACCACTGCACTCTATGCACAGAGTTAAAGTCAAGGTCTGAAAAAAAGTTTTTGCGTACATCATCATCATCATCATCATCATCATCATCACCATCACCATCACCATCATATCATCATTGGGGAATGGCGTTCAATTTTTCTATTGTTTGTTTTTTTATTTTTTAAACAAACCCCATCGCCATAAGTAATCATTGTTTATTCTCGGGGTTTAGGTTTTATTATTATTTTTTTCATCTATCACTTTGTTCATTTCGGATCGGAGTTTCCTGTTCTTTTTTCTTTTCCTTTCAGGTACGGCTTATTCGCTTGTTTGCTACTCGCTGGATGGATGGTAAACGCCCCACTCGACGTCTTCACGTCTCTCTTTTTTTTTCTCCCTCTGTGTCATTACCATTATTACTAGAACGATAATGATAAAAGTCTATGGATCATTTTTTTTCTCTTCTCCGGGTATCGTAAGTTGACTGCGCTACGGTGGAACCATCGTATGATGAGCTATGATGACCGATGGGATCGAGAGTGCGGGTGAACTCCGCGAGTAGGTATCATACCATAATCCAGCGTGATGGGAGGGGAGGGGAGGGGGAGGAAGCCCAACCAAGCCACGGTGCCGTACAAACCTATCCCCCATAAGACCCGCCATATCTGCGCGCATATCTCTGCAAAGAAGCTGAGTGGCTGCGTTCGAGTAAGTTAGCGTCCATCCCACACAAAAATGATATGCTCAATAATATCGCCCTATCCTGATTCACCCCCCCCCTTCTACTTCCGGCAGAGTGTTATTATTATTATTATTATACAAGCGCGATTTTGCCTACTTTTCTTAGATGCGAACTAGCACTCAAGTATGTACGGTAGAGTATCATATGCACACCGTCATGTCAGCCCCGGGATGTGCGGGATTGCGCTCCCGGTTGTGCGGGAGCGTATCATGGGGGATCACTCGGGTTGAGGTATAAGCTATATACCTGGCTCTTTTGGTTGGTTGGGTGGACGGGTTGCTGATAGTTTAAGTCAAGTGATCCTATAAGGGGCGAATCAGTAAGGGTGTTGCGGATGCCGGAGCCGGGGGAAGCGGAGGCTTGCTGGGCGGGGTTTGTTACCGCATTTATGATATGACGGGGTTGCCGTATACCTAACTTACTTGAGTAATTTAGTTTTGTATGGAGTTGATCCCATGGAGGGCATCCCCGGTTACTGTATGGTATTATATGTATCAGTTCGTGTTTGCCCTATTGTATCAGACTTGTAGGGGGGGAGGGGTTCTGCGATCCGTTATCTCCGCAGATTTTGGCGTGTATGATATTATAATATGATAATATAGAAATTCTGGTAGGATATCGGGGTTTCCTTCTCTGGGCCAAATCCGGGCCCCTCCTCCCAGCGATCGGGAGGTTTCTTCCGTCTCTCTTTGGTCTTTGGATGACTTATCGCCCCAACTAGCTTCGGAGATGTACAGTACGAGAGATGTGGCATGATAGATCTCGGGACGGCCCTGGACAGAGCAAAAAAGGAAAAAATGGTATCATAGATACAACCGACGCCGCCCCAGACCCCGAACGCCGACCGACCCATACGGAAAAAAGTGAAACGGAAAATGAAACGGAACAAAAAAACAAAGCAAAACGCCGAAAGTCAGAACTTCTCCCCCCCTCTTTCCCTGCCCCCCATTCTCTGGACTACTGTACGATAGCACGGTAACTTTCTTTTCCGCTTATCCCTTTCCAATGGCTCTGCCAATCGATCGCCCCCACCCCCCCCACCACCCCACCATCCCACC
>Ga0307509_10007191_pt1 | contig 14656 bp, 15 predicted proteins | sample 10_EM_MG_FD_202245 | JGI IMG/M metagenome (GOLD analysis project Ga0307509, IMG submission 202245) | Populus trichocarpa ectomycorrhiza microbial communities from riparian zone in the Pacific Northwest, United States - 10_EM | ecosystem: Host-associated > Plants > Roots > Unclassified | place... | reverse complement strand
CAAATCTCACCTGTTGTATATTCCCCAACATGATGGTTGAGGCCTGAGGGGGCATGAGCACCGATGGGTGGCGTGAGGGGAGGTAAGGGTTTCACGTTAAAATCGGGTGGTTAGGATGGGACCATCCGCCCGAGTTCTGGTTCCGGACCAAGGTCCGGGCACTGGCTTTGGGTACATAGCGCGCCCCCGATGTAGTTTGGGAAACGGCACGGATTGGATGGATTTCGACGCCGGGCGTTCGTGCTAGTGGAATTCGAACGTCCCCTCAAAGATCAGCGCCGCTATCATAGGATCGTGCCGGTAGTTTCCTGGGACCCCTTGACCCCCGCCTGGCGTAGTTTGGTCTCCTCTGATTTTCGTTGGGTTCCCCGAAGTCCTGTTCAAGTGTCAGGGAAAGTAGAATCCGGGGGAAGCCAACTGAAGTGGAGGAAGCGGTCAAAATGCCGACGTCGAGCATGGCGCCAATCTCGGTCCTCCACGTGCCCGGATCCGGTATCGCCCCACCAAAAGCCGCGCACGCAGCGGGCTGACCTCAACAATCTTGGTGTTCCTCATAATTTACAGTACATAAGTACCCCCGCCAAGTACTTCATGCTGAACCTGAAGTCGATCACGATCGTCACTGCCATGAGCCTCGGCAAGCTCAGATTGACATACTCGCTAGTGATTTTCCGGTAAGTTTGGATAATTCATTACCTAGGAGGTTTGTGAGTGGTCAACCAACTCAGTTATCACGTCCCCGCACGCCGCTCTCCCCACCCAGTTGAACTCTTGTATTCTGTGTGACATTCTTAGAAGCGAGAAGTGCTCCGACAAGGTCCGTTCGGAGAAACGGACGGTCATAGGTCACCGGTCAGTGCTTCAGCGCTCAGAAGCGATGCCCACGTCGAGTGGCACCAAATTTTGAAAGTCGCGACTAGGCTGGAATCCAGCCTCAATTCAGGCTGGGACTGATGTTCTCATGCGCCACCTGGCATAGCCAAGGCAGGTTTTTCCGAGACCTGCTCTCCCCCACGAAGCCATGGACAACCGGGCGGCAGGTTGCATGGTGAGGGAGGGGATGGGGGTTTGTCAGTACTGCGCGAAACACGAAACCTTCAGTGACCCTTGGATGGCGCAGCGACATACGTCCTTAGGTCAGCTGTGCCCATCACATGCGACCTCCCTGGAGGTGGGGTGGGCTGGAAGACGGTCGAGTGTGACCCAGATGTGGCGGAGGACAAGTCCGATTTACCTTTTGGGATTTGCGGCTCCCGCCAAAGTCGTGCGATCTCTTTGACCTCCCCCGCACAGTTAAGGGTCTCGAGGCTGTTCCACCAACTCCTGAGGTTCGGGAATGGTGGGGAAAGAACGGAGTCGAGAAGCACATGAGTGGTGGGCAGGTTTGCAGATTGAAGCGCCGGGTGGTCATATATACCCCCAACCGCGCACGTCCGCTGTCCCGGTTCAAACCCAGCCGTGGATATCAGTCGTTAGCCTTCGGCCGTCGCAATTTGTGTCCGGTGAAGTGGCTACAGGCAATATTATACTCTCGACGAATGGACGACGTTCGAAGTCACAAGCGATCTTCGAAAAGAAAGAGTAATGATGGAAACCCAGCATCTTCCTGCAAACGTGGAGAATGTTTTTAAAAGATGAGCTAGACACCTGGTTGGAGCCGCAATGGGGGTTGTCAATCTTACAGTGATCATAGGTGTACGGGAAGCCACCGAGCTGTATACATGGTGAGTAGAAACGACAGGGCATATTACAAGATTAGCCTACCAGCAGGTACATACATATATACATAGATACATACAACAAAGCAAAAACCAAAGAAAGTAACCGGATTCGACGCCCTGGCGTCGATCAGACGATGCACTGCACGTCACCGACAACCCTGAAACGACCAAGGAACTTGCCCAGGTTGATGCTTTCCCCATCAATGACCTGCTTGCACCCAAACCCAATTCCTATCTCGACCACCAGAGTCTCCTCCCCGTTGCTCCTCGTCCGCTTTTGCTGTCCCAGCTCGAACAAAAGGCGGTCGACGGCATCCCAATCCACAATATTGATCTCCCCGAATGTATCGTCCGACTTGGTCAGAGCGGACATATGAATCTTGACCTTCCGGAGTGCCGGGGACGTCACCGAGGATAATACCTCCTCCAGCGAATGATCGGGGTAGACTGTGCCACCAGAGAAGATGATCTCTTGTAGCTTATCGCACGAAGCCACGGAGAGTGGTGGGTTGAACGGACGCATACCTGGATCGGACCGAGCTATTAGGTGAGTTTGAGATATTCTTAGGAAAGGTGACATACCAGTGTACTTCTGCGCAATGTCCAGCGTCTTCAAGGTGCGTGAACAGGCAGAGATAAGGTTATTGAAGTGGACGCCAAGTTCCCGCGATGAGCCTCCAATGGATATGTGATCGTATCGCAGCGGGTATTTTGCGAGTTTGGAGAGAATGTGCATATCGTTTCCTGCGAGGAGACGTAGGTGGAGTTCGCCTTTGAAAGCGTCGGGGGTGGGTGAGCTTGGACTGGGTGGGGCGGGGTGCTCATCCCCAGCAGCCATTAACCCCTCGATGGTGAGGGATTCGAGGTGGGGGAATAGGTATATCAGTGGCAACAGGGCGCCTAAGCTCTCGGATGGGTAGAGCATATTAAGGGAGCGGAGGGATTCGCCGAAGTGGCCATAGTGCTTGTCCGGAGCGATAGGAAGATAGGGCTCGTTATCGAGGTCCATGCAGTCGTAGTCGGAAATCATCAAAGACTCCACGCGCTTGAAAGAGCCGAGGTGGGGCATGACCACCTCGAACTCGCGTGGAGATCTATGGGAGACCTCGAGGGCGCGAGCGAAAGACGATAAGCCATCCTCTCCCGGGGCAATGTTCCTGCACCATTTCATGAGGAGGTGGTAGCCGATCCGAACATCTGCGAAGAGGTGTTTCCGACTCTGTCGAAGCCAAGAGCGGGAAACGAGGGCACAACTCCGAAGGGTTTCATCGTCTTCGTGGAGGAGATCAATGACTTGATCTTTGATTTCCTGCGGAAGATAAGGAAAGCCCATCGTTGGCCTGGACGTGGAGTGAGTTTGGAGGTCGTCTGGTGTTTTGTGGAATCCTCCAAACCTTTGGGCGTGGTGGCGGGACGGAAGAGGGAAGGCGATTGAGCTCACGTGATGAAATGATCCCGTTTCCCTCTTCGGAAGGTGATCGTCCTCACACTTGCCAGCCACCGCCATCATGGAGGGCAGGGAGGAGTTTACGAACGAACGTCGGCTTCAACTCGAGTGAGTCCCAGACGCGCAATCATCCAACACTTGCGTTCGTGACCCATTTCTGATCCAGGGAAATATCACAACGACGAAAAATCCTGTTGGGTGAACTCTATCATGTCCTGAAGGGGAACGTGTACGGAGGATTGGAGGATCCAGACGAGGACCAGCTGCCCGCGTTTCTAACCCAACTCGATTTTGAATCCGAGTGAGTGACTTTCTGGCTCTTGGGAATCTCGTTTAAATTCACCTCCGAAGTCAACATCGCGGTTCGATCACAACCCTGGACGAGTGGCTTCTCCGCCTACCGCCCCCTTTCGATGAGGAATCCGAACAAGAGGAGGAGGAGATCGAAGAAGTGTTCCAGCAACCCGAAGTTCTGGAAGTTCTGGAACAAGATGACGCAGAACCCGAGCCTCCTACTGTCCCAATCGCGGAGCCCATAGAGCCCCAGCCGATCCAGGTCCCTTCCGACACAGAAGATTGTGAATATCACGCTTCACCTCCCCCCCAAGAACCGGAGTTACATAAGGAGATTCCGTCACCGGATCTTGTACCCATCGAAGTTGTCCCCCGTTCGCCTACTCCCATAATCGAAGAAGTACAGCCCCCGCCCCCGTCCCCGTCTCCGGTTTTCGATTTCCAGTTACCCCCATCGACTCCCCCCCACCACTCTCCCGCACTTGCGACTCCAAAATTCGAGGAGGACCAAGACACCGTCGTTGATGTTATGAACATTTCTGACGAAGAGGAGGCTCAATCATCCGATTCTCAGAACGACATCCTCCCTCGCACTCCCTCACCCACAATCCCCAACACCATCGATACTGCCCTTCTCTACCGTGGCCCTGATCAACCCATGATTGTTGCCCCTCCCTCCCCCGCTCATGACCCTCAATACAACTTCGACGAAGAGTTCGCCTTCGACTCTGTGAAACCGCCAGTAAAGGAGGGTTTGCCCTATACCCTTCCACTCCTCAACTCTCTGCCCCCGGAGTTCCGCAAGAAGAACACAAGAACACAACGGAAACGGGAAAAAGAAAGGGAGCGGACTGAAGTTAGGAAAGACAGAGAAGATTGGGCACCGATGGGAATGGCAAAGTGGCGAGCTCTCCTCCGAGCAAACCCCACATGGCAACACCTGGCGAGGTCAACGAAATCACTCACCACCAAGGATTGGAATGTAGGCCCTCGCCGTATTCTCAATTTCCACAAATTCTGAGCTCCAATCAGGTTGCTCTGACCGAATTACGGCTCATACGTACATTCGACCGGATTGATATGCTGAAAGACTCGGGGAGATGGAGTTTCCGCCAACCCAAAAAGCAGCGAGGATTGGGAGGTCTCGTCAAGACTCACTGGGACTACCTCGTGGACGAAATGGTAAAGAAGGAAGAAGGAAAGTATAGATCACACGAGCTGACAATCGTCGGTAGAAATGGATGCGGATCGATTTCCGAGAGGAAAGGAAATGGAAAATTGCCGTCGCGTACACGCTCGTGTTGGCTGTCCAGGAGTGGCATGAGGCTGGTACCGCTGAGGAGCGCACCCGGAGAGGTATCTGCATTGTCTGGTCCAAGAATCTTGAGGAGGATACACCTGCCCCTTCTGATGTTGAGGACAATGGCGCCATGCCGATCGACGACCCTCCTCACCATTGCTCGCGTTCAGATTCGATGCGTGTAGCTGAAGAGTCTGACGATGGAAGCGACGAGGAGGAGAAAGAAAACGCGATTCTGGCTGATGCCGACGCGGCTGAACCAGGAGGAATCGCTGACGCTGAGCACACCCAGGAACCAGAGAATATGAAGGTCGAGGACAGCGATGACTTCACGACTGCCTTACAAGCTCCACCGACGACCGAACCCCAAGATCAGGCGGGAACAGGGGTTAATTCGTCGCCCCGGGATTCTCTCGAGGGTTCCGATCCGACTCCGCCAGGATTAAGGGTGACCTCTGAGAATCCCATGATGTCGTTCGCGAATAATGGGCTGTCCGCTGCGACGCAGGGGGCTATGAGGGAAAGGGTCGCTTTCATGGACTTGAATAAGGTCTTCCTTGACGCTGACGATTTGGGTTTGACAAGCTTGATTCCCAAACCCTCGTCTGAGGCGGCCCCCGATCATGTCCCACCCAACATCGACCTTATCGCGCTTTTCGGTGACGTCCAGGCTTATGGTCTCCCAGAACCTGTCCCCGCTGCTATCCAGCTGGATATCAAGAAGAATCGGAGGGAAAGGGAGGACGTCAGTCGAAGGCTCGATGAGGCTAACACCACCAAACTCGTTCCTGTGTCTAAATTCATGTTCTGTCGACCGACTCTCATCAGCGCTCTACAACCGTCTCGCCACTGGAGGGATGGAAATTGGACCGGATTGGACGAATCTCCTGTGTACTCCACAGATGCTCCTCCATTCTCACCGGACTTTGCGTGCAGTGAGTTTTCCTCTCACAATATCATGTTCCCGGACGTGATTGTAAATGTTGGATACAGGCCTATTCGAGCGGAACGGTTACAACAATCTCATCATTCGACCTCCTACCTCCGATCCAAAGCGTATGCAAGAGTCTCGTATGAGCGAGCAGCTTTGGATACCCCAAGACGATCAGCTCCTAAAGAACCTCGTCGAGACGTACGGCAATAACTGGCTCCTTATCGCCGATTGTTTCAACTCCGTGCGATACGCCGTCTCCACCGACGTCCGCACGAACTGGGATTGTTACCATCGGTTCGTTGCTACGAATTCCAAGCAGGAACCGGAGCCATCTTCCAATCAAATGACGACGAGGACGAAGAGGCAATCCACTTTGGGGATCGATACTAACGGGGCAAATGGGGAGAACAAGAAGAGGAGACGGCATCTTGTTGTTTTGGATTCTATCCGCCGACTTGCAAAGAAGAAGGACAGCGTGGCGAAGATGTTGGGTGGGCGCGTCTCTCCATGGTCCCTGAAGATCATAGTCTGATTAACCCCTGCAGCTGCCCAAACGAAGCGACAGACTGGCATTCACGAGACCCACCACCAGATCAACAACATGCCCAAGCTCACTCCCCAGGAACTAAGTCGCAAGAAGGAGTATTCTGACCTTGTACTGCGCCGCCAGGCGGAGGAGGTACGGAATAGGCAACTCCGAGAGCAACAGGCCAGACTACAGGGCGCTGCTGGGGTGAGGAGTTTAACACGGATTCATTGCTACTTATTTTCCTTACGGTCCACCTAGACTGCCGCTGTTAACCGCGCTGCTCTCCAATTCCCCAATGGGGTTGGACAGAACGTGCCTCAAATCAGAGGTCAAGTGAACATCTCACAGCAGCAGAGACTCGCTGCCGCTCTTCAGCAACAACTCAGTCAGAGTGGCGTTAGGATGTCTCCGCAACAACAACAAATGGTGCAAGCTCAGGTCAGGGCGTTGGATGCTCAACAACAGGCTCAGATTCAGGCGCAAGGTCAACCGGGAACACCGGCCACTCGACAGCTTCAAACTGGACAACAACCCGCGATTCAGATCCAAACCCACAACCTCCCCTCTCAGCCGGCCACTCAACCGCTCGTTGCCACGATGCAGTTCGCGAACGGCACATCGGGTTCCCCTCCTCCACAGCAGCCGGTCTCTTCAACTTCCGGGACACCCGTGAGCATCAACGGCAGCGCTACTGGGAGTACGACCGGAGGAATTGTGACCCAGAGACCTACGTCGGTACAAAATCAAGAGGCGACGGCGACACCTTCGCCTTTAGACCCTGATACGGCAGCGGTGATTACCTCCATCGGCGCTCAACCCGTCGCTTCCTACTATAACGCGATTCAGACTCTGCAGTCCATGTTTGAGGTCAACGATGGCGTCACCGTTAATCCAAACGGCAGTGCGCAAACGAGATTCCAGGTTACACCTCAGGTCGGGGGCGTTTGTAGTCTATTTTTGACTTCGATGAGCTGACCGATCACATAGGGAGCGCACCGTCAACAGCCACCACCACAGCAACAGCAAGCTCAGCTGACCCCTCCTCAAAACCACACACAGCCAGCTACTTTCCCACCGCAATCGTGAAGGAGTCGGGCCGGGGCCCCCGGTGACACATTTCTCTCAATAGACCGTAGCAGAGGTAGAGCGGGTTACTTGCACCATTCGCGACTTATGTGGGTGATCCTGTTGGCGACGAGGAAGCGCTTCTCCCCCTCGGCCAGCCTTAGGAGAGATATCTGGTTGATTGTCATTATTGCCCGTAATCTTGTGTTGTATATTCGTTCTGTAAACGGCGACGTATGAGAACCGCTCTCCCCACTTCTGTTGATGAGCTAATACTATGGTACACGCACTAGATAACCTAGGAACTAATATATTGTGGGCCAAGTCTTTACACCTGTCGGTATATGACACGCATAATAAGGTAGACTAACCAAAACATGAAGATAGTTAACTATTGCTCCGAGCACGTACACTAGAGAAAGCCTGTTCAACACAAAGCAAAAGGCGGAACGGCAGACAGAAAACAAGGGGGAGAGAAGAGGGCAATACAAGCGTCGCGCCCTGATGCATATAATCGTACAAATCCGCCTCCAAGAGTATGTGCAAAATGTCAAAGCTCCCAGAGTCCCATCCCTTGAGGGCCCTCGGCCTAGACACTTGGAATGTCCAAGAACTTACCCGCCACCAAACATTCCTTCACCCACGGGATGTGGAAACAGGGAGGTCGATCGCCCTTAGTGGCGGCGTTGAACTTCTTGACCTCCTCCAGATCCTTTACAAGAACGTAGTCGTACTCGTTCGTCTTGAAGGAGGCGTACTTCACGTCATACACCGCTTCGACGTGATCAGCACCCATGGCGAGGATGATACTGGGTAGTTTGCGCGTGGATTCGTTCTGTCTGTCGTCGTCGGAGTTGATCTACAATTCGTCATCAGTTAGTGTAGTGGATGATGCCTAAGACTAGTTGTGTACTCACTCGCTTGAGGCCCTTGGTTTTCCCGGGCGGGAAAAGCTCCAGGCCGAGGCACAGAACCGACTTGCCATATAAGATAGCGTTTGACCCATACATGTCCCGGTAGGTCTCATGGAACTGCCGCGATTTGTCGCCCCATCGCAGGTTGACCCTCTGTGACATTAGGCCGTGAGTATATTCCCCGGCTGGGAGGAGGTAAGGAGTCCAGTTGATGAGGGCATGCTGTGGGTCAATATGGTGAGCGCGTATTCTTCCATCAACCAAGAAGGCGCTAACCTGCTCCTGACAGTCCAACAGCCACTGCGTCGACACACAAGGGATTCCCAGCGCGAGAGCCACCAGATACTTGGGTTTCTGGTTTGGTTCGTCTGCTAAGAGGAACATAGTTTGTAATCCAAAGTCCTTGTGCTTCACCTCGGCCCGACTTGCCACCCAGCTCCGATCCGTCTGCGTGGGGGAAAATGGAAACACGTTCGCCCAATCGTCGATAACCTTCCCCCCGTTGCCCTTGATGAGGTCAAAAATGTGTGCTCGACCCTCATCTCCCGCAGACTTCATCGTGACCACAAACCCGATTCGTTTCAAGAATTTCGAGGTCGAAGTTCCATTGACAGCGGTGGATTTGCTCGTGGAGGAATTGAGACCCTGAGCCTGAAGCAAAGTGCAAATGGAGTTCTCGTGGACGGGCCTCTCCCTCCAGGCTTTTTCAATCACCGACTCGTGTATCTTGATCGCGTTGCCTTTGACGTCCAGTTCCCCTCCAGTCTCGACTCGCACCCGGACATACCCCTCACTGTCCCAGCGATCGATCGCGGTGACGCGACCCGGCAGTTTGTACCCGATAACGAACACTTCGTCTCCCACCTCCAATTCACTCTGACGGATGTTTGATATGTGAACCGGACACTCCGTCCCATCCTCGAACCGCACGACATACAAATCGCTCTGAACAGGCGATCTGGAATGCACGAACCCGGCGTAGAAGTGTTTGCAGAGCGGCCATTGAGCGAAAACGCGGGTGCAATCGTTTTGGGCGATATCCCGAAGGGATCCAGGGAGTGAGCGGATACGTTTGGACCCTGCACGTTGGGGTGTGATACCTTGCAACGCTGAATTTCCAGACGCAGTCCTGTGGGGTTTCTGGTCAAGCCCAGGCCGCTTTCGCTTCCTCACCAGCGGTACGTCATCGGAGGATTCGGGACCGGCCTCTTCTTCGTCATCCTCGGCGGGCTCTGTCTTAGCCTCATCGTCCTGGGCAGGAGAGGTGTCACGCCTGGAAGGACCCACATTACTGGCTTCCGTGGGCGTCTTCTTTCCTTTCCCCCGTCCCTTCTGGGGTTTCGCTTTAGTGGCAGAGCCCTTGGCGGTACCCTTTACAGCTTTGGCGGACGCAGGCTGCTTCAGCTTCCTTCCTCGGCCACGAGTTGTAACGGGGGTGACATCCGTCTCGACTTTCTCTACCTTTTCGATTTTCCTCTTCTTAGAGGGACGCTCGACGGGAGTTTCTTCTGGTTCCTCTTCCTCTTCCTGAGGGAGGTGAGGACTACAAAGGTGAACCGGAACTTGACTGCACTCACCTCGTTCTCTGAAGTATCAGGGGACTCTGTGTAGATGATCGGACGTTTGTTCCTCATGCTGCGGCCTCTCGGAGGAAGTGGCTTCGGCGCCGCCTTCGCGGGTTTAACCACAGTAGCGAGAGGAACCTCATCCTCGGTTTCCGGCACGATCGTATCATCACGGACCTCTTGGTGTACCTCCTCGTCGTCGTCTTCTTCCAGGACTGGCTTTGGCGGCCGCTTCGGCATTTGTTTGACGAGAGGCTGGCTATCCATGGGGTCGTCCTCTTGTTCGGTCTCGGCCTCAGGATCCTGCGCCTTGGTGACCTTGGCGCTGCGGTCTGGATTATCGCGCTCTGGGGCCTTGATCTCCGCCTGGCCTGACAGTTTGGGCACGGTCCTCATTTTACCGTTGATGATATCAGACGCCGCACTTTTCAATGTCCATTCCTCATCGTTGATGACGTCAGGTATCCGACTTTCCCGTCCAGGAAGGTGCAACGAAGACATGGGTCCATCGGCCACCCTGGACGGCTCTGAGTCAGGGACGATGTCCATGGTCTCATCTTCATCTACTCGCGGAGGTGGAGGAGGAGGCATGGGTTGGAGAGATCGGAGAGGGGAATCCGGGGGTGAAGGGTCAGCGGGTGGTGGTTCTGGAGCATCCGGGGTTGTCACCACCCCACCGTCGCCTGTGGGTCGAGTTTCCGTGGATCCGGTTTCCAACGGCTGTGTCTCTGGAACAACCGATGTCGATTGACCCCGGTTAGTTGGGGGTTCTTGGCGAGGGTGTGGGATTCCGGCGAGCTTTCTCCATGGCTTCACTTGCCTGTGCAAGCTACGACTGTTGGTTGAAGGAGCAGCTGTGGAAGCGGCGGGGGTTTGGTGCTGGACCAGACGTCAAAAGAGTGAACGATGGGTATATAGATGACTTACGGAGCTAACGGAGGGAGGTACAGTGTCCGAAGGGGCATCGGTTTGGGTTGGCTCTTCGGCGGCGGCTTCGGCGGCAACTTGGGTAGACGGTTGGGTGGGCGCCTCATCCGACCCAGGTTGAGTAGACTCAGATATTTGTGTAGGTTCCTCGTCGGGATGGGATCCATTTTCAGGAAAGTTTCCTGAGGAGCTGGAGGATGAGTCGGGGGATTGTGGAAAGTTGAGACCGCTGCGATCGATGTAGGGATTACGGTTGTTGTTGATACATGTAAGGTATTCCATATAATCTTGGGGGTATTCCGTCGGCTGCGGCTGCGACTCTTCTTGTGCATGGGCCACTTGCTGTGTATTCTGACTGTTGGAATCATCCGAACTTGACTGGCTCGTGCCAATGATGAGTGACGGCCCGACGTTCGGCTTTGAGGGGAAAGGAGAGAACATCGAATCCTACCAATTTTGATAAGCGTGAGTGCCTGATGCCTGATTCTTACTTACCTCCGGAGAATTCTCAAGTTGGGACAACGGAAGCCCGAAACGTTTCGATTTTGCGAGGAAGGCCGCCTGCGGGTTAATCGGGATTGAGCCGGCAAATGAGTCCTGGGACTGGGGGGAAGGGGATCGACGGGCAGGCGTATGCAAGGATCTACTCTTCCTGAGAGGGGTGACGGGAGGGCGGTGTGGGGAAACAAACGAAACCGCTTTTCCCGGTTTTGAAGGGGAGGGTGTCCCGGGTGGCTCATTCGCGTTGGAAGGACTCTTTGGAGATAATGGCGGGACGAGGTGGTCCATCGAGACTACATTCGGTCCCGTTACGGACGAATGGCTGGTCACTTGAGAGTCTTGGGAACCCCCGCCACCATGACCCCCGGGTTGGCTTGGAGATTGGGTCATAGCCAGCCCATGGTAATGATAGTGGGGTGTGCTCTTAATGTCAGACGGAGTGAACTTGTCGTCAACGTAGCCCTCTGGCTCTTCTTGCGTGATTGGCTTGGGAGTGCTGACCCCGCCACGGAGAGCTTCCCTCACGATCTGGGTGGCCTGAGACTCTGGCAAGAGAGACGCATTGCTAAGGGGCGGAAGCGTCACATTCATCGAAAGGCGCGAGAAGTGAAAGGACTGACGTCGAGATCAAAGGTTCCATTGCCGGACGTTCAGCGGGGATTGAACTCCGCTTGCTTGAACCGAATGATAGACTCTCGCTCCAGCGCTCTCACTCAAAATTCCGTCCAAAGCCTGGAAAGCGTCTTAGATGTGTTATTGGAAAGGCGGGTAATCAAGAAGAGGGATTGGCGGAGATGAAGGAAGCGGGAGATGAGCGCGGTAGTTTGGAAATCCAATCTTGAAACCCCGAAGCAAACACGCGTGTGACGCATCACGTGGGCGCGTCATCGGCTCGTCACAGCCTCGAAAGTCACGGGACCGTTCATAGGGCGACCGGGCGGTTCGGGCACCTCTCCGTAAACTGTTTCTCTCTCCCATCACAGTCTGAGTCTACTTCTGCTGCTTTGAGATGGACTCTCCTGGTCGTAGCGAATCCTCTGGTGGCTCCGATCCACTAGCTACCAGGCACCGTTCGAGGACGTCTCGTCATGCACCCAAACCATCGAGGACGAGCGGTCCGAATCACCTAGCTCACGGTCCAGCGGTCGCACTGGCCGACAAAGATGTGGAAGCCAGCGATCTACCCGTCCCTATACCAGACTACGGCCATGTGCCAGCTTACCAACCCAGTTCTCTTGTCATCAAACCTGGATTCTTACCCGCTCTCGATTCAACAACAATATCTCCTGACCTGTCCCAACCTACCCTCGCAAACTTCAATGACCCTGCTTCACTCTTGCCCACTGATGTACTGTCCATCCCTACTGAAACGTTGGAGCCGTCATACTACCCGCCGAGTCGGACTCACCAGGTGCAGAGCCCCAACCATACCCTGGTCGCCATCGTCCTGTCCGCTGTCGGCGGTTCGTTTCTTCTTGTGGCCCTCGTCGTCATTGCTAGGATCCGCTCCAGACGCAACAGACGCCGCTACCTGCAGACTCCCTCACTTCCCATTCCTCAGGACACATTCACCGACCCACCCACGGAAGAGTCTCCCATCTTCGGAGGAAAAGAGCGGTTCTCGGCTGGCGCTACCGGAAAGGAAAAGTGGACTTGGACCCAGTACCGATCCAAATCACCCCTCAGGGAGGCAGACAAGGACCCATTCTCTGACTCCCTTGCGAAACCACACCGGTCTTCAAACACTCTCCACCCCACCGAGCCGGCCCTCAGGAAACCTGGTTTTCTGGAACGCAGCCTGTCTCACATCTCCGCCCTCTCTGCGTACTCTGCGAAATCTGACGTTGCTGGGTTAGTCGCAAACGCGAGCGCGCCGGGATTTGCTTCCACAGCTTCCGTAGTGGATCATGCTACGGCGAATGCGCACTCAAGCAAATCTGAAGGGACTCGAGCTTCGCTACGCCAATCCAAGGATAAACAAGCCATCCGGATCACGGTCCGTGATTGGGACGCGAGCAGCGGAGACGAGTACATCTACGATGGCATCGAAGACCTCCCTGAAGCCATCACACATCTCCCCGTACCCACTTCCAACGTTCACTCGAACCAAGCGATTGGGCGCGAGCGCGTCAAAGCCCCGTATCCGGTCGGTTCTTGCCCCTCAATCTCAGCCTCGATGAACTCTGTCGCTGTGTCTGCCATGACTCCTTCGAACACCACGACAATCATCTGCGCTGACCCATTCGATGACCTCTCTCCGTACGTTACTGGACCCTCAACGTCTAAAACTCCCACCCGACGGGAGCGCGATACCCAGGCGTTGACGGTCGCACTGGGATTGGACTCCCCGAAACTTGAACCCCAAGCTCGAGCCGCCCCAAGCCGTGGGAGGACCTCGGTACTCAGACGGAGCCATACCCTCGGCAATCATACCTCGTTTGTTTCCGTACCCGAGAGCCTGAGTAGCCCCTGCCCGAGCGACGATGGATTGCGGCTCGGGAAATTCATGTTGAGGGATTACCGCCGTTCTTCACTCTCCTTGCCTCGGGGGCAGGCGCAACCTCCACCACCACCAGTGGCCCCTTTAAATCTCCGGTCTCACGGCAACCCGACGTTACACAAGGGAACGGTGGACGACAAGCCCCCGAGGGTACCTTCGCCTCCCGCCCTTCCGTCCTTGGCGCAGATGGCGATGTCTCAGGCTGCAGATTACGAGACCTACAGGAGCCCGACGTATAGCTTATACGACGTGTACGCGGATAGGGGTTCGGATAAAGAGAGGGATAGGCGAACGACGCTGTTCTTCGGTGGAAGGGATAGAGGTTGATCTTGGGTTTATTCGGCTGTTTCTGTCTTCATTCAAACACGTAGTTTTGTATTTTTCTTCCCATGCTACCAGACGCTCAATTTTCTTGGGGAACCACATTCGGCTCTGCGTGCGATTTCACTGAGCCGAGGGGAAATACGGAGGAGATCTGTCCGCTCCTCCGGAAAACCTTTTCAGTTGCGACGGTGCCAATGCCAAAGGCGCCCGGCCAGCTCATCAGCAGACGCCACAATGAAATTCCTGACAAGTCCGTTTTGGTATGGCATATTGTATATGTCTGGCACATATTACTCGATGATTTCCGCCCAAGGAGTGAGAAATTGTCCGCTAAACAGTCAACGACGAACGATTAAGGGGATAGGAAAGAACAAATGACGAGCGAGAGCTAGAAAAGAGCGTAAGGGGATAGACGAGAGAGACCCCCGTAAAGGGACAAGCGAGAGTCGGAGAGAGAAAGGTATCGGCGAGCGCAACTCGGTTGTAACCCAATGTAGTACTACGTGTGGCCCCGAGTGTAAAGCAAGAAACGATCAACAAGAAGGATAGCGAGCTACACCCAAAAAGCGGTCCATTGGTAGCGGGGGGAAGGGATGGTGGGGGACTGGAGAAATGTCTACCCAGATCCAACGTCC